>ERZ780168.505-NODE-505-length-48000-cov-8.321076_pt1 | contig 48000 bp, 67 predicted proteins | sample MGYA00510981_ERZ780168 | MGnify/ENA primary metagenome ERZ780168 (study PRJEB29588, sample SAMEA2158769) | human gut metagenome | biome: human gut; feature: human-associated habitat; material: faeces | place: Denmark | collected 2008/2010 ...
AAAAATAACGGGTATCCGGCTTTCACCGGATACCCGTTATTTCGTTGCCAATCCCGCCTGACAGATGCCATAGTCGTAATTTTTAGAATTACTGTCTTATGAGCGCCCGTGTAACGCACCGGGATTTTTTTCATGGTGAAGCAGAATATGCCACATCCGAACTTTTTGCATGGATGGCAGCAGACACATCCTTCAGTGAGAAAGTATCCGTTCCATCTTTGAAATTGTAGGTGAAAACGATTTTGTCCCCGAAAACATACACGGAGTTTACAAAGACATCAATTATCCGCCTGCGGTACACAGGATCGGAGAGACTGCCGTGCTTAAACTGCATAATCCAACGCAGGATCTCGTCTTTTGCATAAACAGGGCGGCACAGCTTTGCCTGTGTAATAGACAACTTCAAGTCCTCTTTCTCGCGGAAAACACGGGAGACGGTTGTTTCAACTACAAACTGTTCCAGCCATGCCTTCTTGATTGGCTTCAGCTTGCAGCCGTTGTGACGCTTCCGTCCGGCACACTTGTAGTAGTAATACACGGAACCCGTTTTGCTCGTTCCGCAGTCGCCCACCAGCATGGAGCCACACTCGCCGCAGAACGCTTTCGTAGTCAAAAGATATTCTTCCTCGGCTTTGGCTCTTCCGGGCGCTCGTTTATTCTGATCCAGGCGTTTCTGTGCCCGGTCGAATAAATCCTGTTCAATAATTCTTGGCATCCCATCGGGGATAACCGTGGTGTCATAGCGGTATTCGCCTGTGTATTTCCGATTGCGGAGGATTTTTCCCAGAGAAGACATACGGAATTCCTTGCCCTTTTGCGTGCAAAGCCCCTGCTTATTCAAGGAATTTGCAATGGCCTGGAGTGCTTCGCCATTATCATATCTTGTGAAGATTTCTCTGACAATTGCCGCTTTCTCCGGAACGATTTCGAAAGTGTGGTCTTTGCTGACACAATACCCCAGAGGCAATACGCCGCCGTTGCTGCGGCATTTCAGAGCGTTTTCCTGCTGACCTCTGCGTACCTTCACAGCTAATTCTGCGGAATAATACTCAGCCATTCCCTCCAGCATGGATTCCAGGATGATTCCTTCGGGGCCTTCCGAAATGTTTTCAGTAGCCGACAGAACACGAACGCCATTTTTCTTTAACTGATGCTTATAGTAGGCACTGTCATAGCGGTCTCTGGAAAAACGATCCAGCTTCCAAACCAGAATAATGGAGAATTCTTTCTTCTCACTTTCCTGAATCATCTGGCGAAATGCAGGGCGATCATCGGTTCGGGCAGAAAAAGCTCTGTCGATATAATGATTTACAATTTTCAGATTGTTTTTCTCTGCATAGCTTAGACACTCGCGCAGCTGACCCTCAATGGATTCTTCACGCTGGTTATCAGAGGAGTATCGTGCATAAATAACTGCGTTCATAGTTTTCTCCCTAGACGATATGATATTGTGCGTTCCTGGTTGTTCCTTCACAGCGCAGACTGCCCTCGCCTTCCAGTTTTTTCAAAAGACGATACGCCTGCGGCCCGGAAACATGAAGGAGTTCTACCACATCTTTGCGCGTGATCACTCGCTTTGTTTTTGCGAGCTTCATAATGAGTTCTTTGTATCTCAGTGCGTCGATATCCGTCTGTCGGACATACTGGACAGGATTCTTATAGGATTTTGCACTGAGTACATAGGCACGGCCTTTTCCATTTCCAATTGCTTCCACCAGTCCTGCTTCATGGAGCCGTTCCAGAGTGGCTTTCAGTTTCGCCTCGGGAATATTACAGACATCCAAAATTTCATTCAGAGACATTCTCCGATTCTGCTTCAGCGCATTCAGCACCAACAGAGAATTGACAGGCATCGCTTCTCCGGTGCGCTGCTGCTCCTCGGTAATGAGAGAAATGATATGCTCATCCGGCAGCCCTCTGGGAATAAACAGCTTTACGGTTGTTGGCGTGCTTTCGGAATAGTCCGGCAAATCCCGTCCAAAGCGCAGGGAGCCTTCAAAAATCCGATCCACACCCCGACCGGAACGCTCGGCAAGACCGATTCGTTTCAGAGCATCTGCAAGCACCGGGTTTCTGCCGTGGGGTTCCACATTCAGAATGTTGCGGAAGGTGACACCTTCAATGAAACCGCCGGGATTGCTGATGGTAAGACCGTCGGCATCCATTTTCAGGAGCACTCTGCCAAGACGGGTATAGTCCCGGTGGGCAAAGGCATTAACGATTGCCTCCCGCACTGCACGGTGATCAAATTCCGGAATGGAGATGCGGAACAGTCCCATTTCCATTTCACGCTCCGGGTTTCGCGCGGATACAAAATCGATCATCTTCTCTGCGGCTGCCAGCAGGGGTAGGAAGAACGATTCATTTGCTGTGACGGAAGAACCGTGCATCATGATAAATGCGGATTCGGCTGTGGGCATCAGCTCTCTCAGACGGTCAATCTTTCCCAGTAGCAGGATTCCGGTATGGGTGGGAATCAGTTCCGCTCCTACTGTGACCACCAACTGCAATGCCTTGTCCAGATCCTCATCCGGCAATTCCAGAAGGGTCTTTTCTCCATTGTAGGTGCGGATGATTTTGCGCAGGCGTTCCCGTTCCAGAGGGTCCAGATCCTGATAAGTTGCATTGGGAACCGGCTGGGCAGAAAAATCCAGCAGGGACAGTTCGCTGAGTCTGGAACTGATCTCGTAGGGATACATGGGAATATTCTCCGGGGTTCCGTCTGCTTTCAGTCTGCGGCGCTGCAACTTCCCGTTGGAGGAAGCTACAACGGTTCGGCTTCTGGGGACATGAATCACCAGAACCGGTTTGCCTGTGGGAATAATTTCCAAACGAGTGGAGATAGGCGGAATGGTACGGTTTGCAATAAATGCAGAGAGCTGCGTAATATCCTGATGCTGTTCGTGCAATCCAGTCACCGTACCGTCATCTTCCACGCCCAGGTACAGATCGCCGCCGTTGGTATTTGCAAAAGCAACCACGGCATCCACCAGATCGGAATCGCTCAGCTTCTTCAGATCACTTTTGAATTCCACTTCCATGGTCTCCCGTTCCGGAATCAAATTGGACATGATTGCATCCTCCTTCTTATGTTGATTCATATTATATTGCACGCGTGCAATCATGTCAATAGTAAATAGAACGAAGGTGCAATGTTGTGCAAAATGATATGGGAACAAATACTTTATAGACAGAAGCAACTTGTCGAGGAGCAAACCAATTCCACCAAGTCGAGCCTCCATGTGAAAGAAAAGAACTGAACCTGACGCTAAGTTAGGCATCAGGTTCAAGCTGTTGCTTCGGCATAATTTTTTTCTTCGCTGCGTTTTACTGCATAGAGGCAGCGATCTCCGAAGACAAAATTGTCAAGTCACGTAGCACTTTAAACTAATTTGACCATGCATGCACTATTCAGTCCCAGCAGCGGAGCAACGCTATTTCGCCGAAAGAGATATTTTCTGCGAGGCGGCGTATTCAATTTAACCGGTTACAATTATTAGAATCTTAAAAGTCTTTGAATCTACATCGTTGCTGAAAGTAGCTATTGTAACTCCCTCTTTCCACGGCTTAATTGTCATTTGGGTTGAAGTAGTCCAAGAGTTTTTGTCGAAGGAAATGTAAGCTGCGCTTCCGGAGTAGTCAACAGAAACATTACCACCTTGCGCCCAGTTAGCGGTAAGCGTGAACTTCCGATTCGACTCATTCTTCCCCAATACGATGATGCTTTCACTGGATTTGAAATTATTTGAAGCATATCCAATGTTTGCATTACGAAGCCCTTTAGAAATTATATCAAAATATCCAGCGTTTTCTGCAAGCGAAGCAATTTCCTCTTTCTGAGAAGTAATGGCTTGTTCTTGTGTTGAAACAGTAGAATTTAGCGAAGAGACTTTCTCCTCAAGAATTTTAATTTCAGATGACTGAGTTGCCAATGTTTCAACTGCTTTTTCGCTGTGGATGTATTGCATTATGTTCATACAAATAGATAAGGTCAGTAAAGCAAACGTCGCAATGTAGGGAATCACTAACTTAGCACGGAAATACTGCTTTCCACAGCCTGTACACCGCTTTGTCGCATTATCAATAATTGATCCACAATTTTTGCAGTGTATCTGCTTCCTCCTGTTTTCGGTAGGATTCCTCTGCAGAGTAGACATTGATGCAACAACATCATTTCCTTTGCCGAGGGCATCATCAGCATGACTTTGTCCCGCCGCAGTTTTTGACTCTATATTCATGACAATATCCGGTAACCTATCAGGGAGTACAGATTTCCCAATGTGCGATGTCTCCGCATCTGGTATATCGGCAGATTGTAAAACACCAAGTTTTACTCCGCAATACTGGCAAAATTCACTATCATCAGGCAGATAATTCCCACAGTGAGGACATTTCATGTCTATCGCTCCTTTGTTATTGCTGTACCACATCTGCTGCAAAATTCACTGCCATCAATCAGTTCAAATCCGCATTTTCGGCAGAATCTGATTCGAGGCATTTCCTCCGATACCGGATGTTCTGCGGCAGCTATCATAGAATCTTTTGAGATTGTCGTGTTGGCAACTTCGGCAACTTCAGTTGATACATCATTCTTATAATTTTTGTTCTGCGTTTCCTCCAGAACACCTCTGATTTTCAGAGTTTTAATGCCAGACATGGAGAATACCCATGTCCACAAAAGATAAGGGGCTCCAGAGGAGGAGTTTCCATTCACAGCAACAAACAAAACCATTACCAGAAAGTTCACACAGTAGCAAAACAGATTGTACTTTTTCTTTGTGATGGTTTTCTTGCGCATCCTTGCAAAAACAAGAGGAAATGCGCCATATGCCACCAGCGTAATTAGAAGTGAAACTAAGATAATTGGGATGTATGCTGCTGGCCCTTGGTTGAATAATTCGTAGGTCATAATTCTGTTCCTCACTCATTAATCATTCCCTATTATGTAGGGATCTTGTTCTACATGAATCAAAGAATTAACAGTTTTGTCGTTGCTGGCAGTAGTAAGCACAACCAGAATATTGGTAGTGAAGCACGAAAACCAACAGGGATCAGAAACGAACAATGGAAACTATTCAGTTGAACCGATAGCATTCTCCCACTGGAATACATCTGCAGCTGTTTGGTGTAGGTAATCGCTTCTTCGTTGCTAATATTTCGTATTCTCGTGAAGTGCTCATTCCTTAATTACTTTTGCCCCACATTTATAGCAGAAGTCGCTTCCAGCAGGCAATCTGGTTCCGCATGTATGGCAGAATAACGCCCCCTCGGTTGCTTGATTCGATGCCGGAGACTTCACGGGTACAGATTCCGCCGTGGTCAAAGATGATGTCGGAGCCTGAATAGGCGCAGAGTTTTCGACTGTTTTCTTTTTCTTTGCAACTCAAATGACTACAGCCACTGCAACGAATACGACAACAACAATTGGAATAATTGGAAATGCGCCCGATTCACCTGTGGTGGTAGGGTAGACTGCACTGCTGACCAATTCTTCATACTCTGAATACTGTGCGGAAGATGGATCACCTGTAAAATAGAAAGTATACATGATTCCGTTTTCAATACGCGTCATTGTCGTTGTGGAAAGGGTAACACTGATGCCATAAACATCGCTCTTCTTGTCTGTGGTGGCTTTATAGTAGTCATGTCCACCGAGAGTGATCAACTCAACCTGACTGACCGAAATTCCATTAATTTCGGCAATATCCTCCTTACTGAAAATGGAATTATCAATATCTGCTCGGGTATATCCTTTACGATCCTCGGCACTTGCAGCAGCCCATACATCGACACTACCATACATGATGGAACAGCCACTTTCCTGCATGGACGAAAAAATCACATCCAGTGTTTCGCGTTCTTTTGACAGGTTTCCTTGCTTCCAATTTGCAGGTACTGTAAATGCTGTGCCATTTTCGGGATCGGTATATGTAAAGGGGGGCGTTTCTTTTTTGGTCTCCTTCTGCGGGCTTATATCAAATACAACGCTGTCAACAATCTGCCTGATTAAAGCCTCATTTTTGCTTGTCAGCGAACCGGAATAAGAGTGGATTGTAAAGTTAATCGCTTTCCCATCGTAAACGGTATAATACTGAAGACCATATGCGGTTCCGTTCCCGCTGGGCTGCTTAATGTATATTTTTATGAATTTGGCCTGTGGATGCTCGTATATTTCAGATTTGATATAGTCCATCTCAGATCCTTCATAACCATCGGCAAGCGTAGATGCAAACACAGACAGCTCAGTATTGCTGAGGTAGTAGAAGTCGTTCAGCGGGCTTTCGATCATCGTGACAACAACCTCGAAAGCAACATTGGGGTCCAGAGCATTTAAGTAGATATTCCCATCTTTCATCATCGAATCCATCTGATCTTTTGTTAGCTCAAATTCTTTCAGGTTGGGGTCGTCGTGCTTGATGTTCCTTGTAAACACAATCAAATCTGATGGGATGTCCACACTCAGCTTAAGATCGTCCAGTCGATATGCATTTTCTGCAGCACAAACTGTAAGGCACGGACACAAAAGCAATACCGCAATGAGTAATGTTACAGCTTTTCTCATAATTCTTCCTCCATCAAAAACGCTGCCTGTAGCATTTTCATTATAAATTAGATTATCCGTACATTCAACCCCCCATGACATTTCTTTTTCGTAATTTTGATTTGCAATAATTATGCAGCCAGCACATCGTGCTGATCTTGGGGATTGGGGATAACCCCAACAAGCAAAAGCCGTCTGGGTAGCACCCAGACACTGCTTGCGACTACCAGTGATTTCGTTGCTGCGATCTCCGATATTCCATACATTTGTTATGACTTTGTCCGGCAGCGAATCACGCTGCCAGACATTTTCTGCGGCGTGATTGCAAAATTATGGACACATAGGGTGGAATATGCTATATTTATTTCACCAAGCAATGTCGTCGTTAAAAAGAACTGACCCGTGATTTGTAAAAGTGCAGAAGCTATAATATAGGGGGGACTTCCCATGGAAGATAATCGCAACCAAGTTGAAAATACGCTCTCTGACCAGGCGAAGGTGATCTCTCTGTTTCAGTTCATTCAGGAACTGAATAAGCTGAAGCAGAAGGCAATTCTGAATGTTAAAGACTATCCTTGGTCATTTTCTCTTTCTGATCTTCCGAATGACCCTGAGAATATTGGTCTGCACTATCAGGACAGGGTTTCTGATGATTTGGATTCCGAAAAAGCGGAAGATGGGGATTTGATTCTTTCGGTGCATAAACCGGAGTTTCAAAAGTGTCCGGAACCGGAGCTGTCCTTTGAACTATGGCTGGAACCCGGATGGAATGATTTCCGGCAGGAAGCCTCTGTTGTTGCATCCATGCCTGGAAAGGAAACAGATGAGGAAACCGGAGAACCAATACCGGTATTGTTCTCTGACGATGCAAACAGGGAAATGCAGTATCAACAATGGCTGGAAAAAGAAAAGTATGGGTAGAACGGCAGATTCTGACAGCACGGACACGAGAGTTGTTTACGGATCTGTACCGCTTATACTTTGAATTGAAGCGGGAATCGGAAACAGAAGAAATGATTGCAGCCAATGGCTTCCTGCGAGATCGGAACAATGCCGAAATCTGCCATCCTGTCTTAACACACCGTGTCTGTATTGATTATGATCCGGATGCGAATACGGTTTTTGTCCGCGATACAGAAATCCCTTCCGACCTTTACTCTGTTGTTTTCCAGATTATGGAGGACATCAACCTCGGAGAAGTGAATGTTCTGAGTGAAGATTTGAAAAAGAACGATTACCACCCGCTGGATCGGAATGAGACGCCCGGCTTTCTCAAGGTGTTGGTGCATCAGCTTTCATCGGACAGCGCATATTCAGAGAACGGCATTCCCGCAAACTGGGAGCGCAGCAGCCGGCTGCTTCTCTACCTGAATACCTGCTTCATCGTCCGGAAGCGTTTGGACGGCACTCTGAAAGCCATCGAGCAGATCATTGAAAACGTACAGCAGACCGGAGAAGTACCCGGCCCAATCCGGGATATTGTCAGCGGCGGGATACAGGAACTGCCGGAGGACACAGGAGAAGAATCCATTGACGAACAGCTTGCAGCCGTTGGCGGCGAGAGTATCGATATTCTGCTGTCGAAGCAGGCGAATAAAGAACAGCTGAACATTGCCCGCCGTATTGAGCAGTACAATGCAGTGCTGGTTCAAGGGCCTCCCGGCACAGGCAAAACCCATACGATTGCAAATCTCTTGGGACATTTTCTGGCGCAGGGAAAAAGTGTTTTGGTCACCGGCTATACAACCAAAGCCCTCTGCGTCCTGAAAGACAAAGTCAACCCCGGCTTGCGGAATTTGTGCGTATCCATGCTGGATGATTCCAATGTGGATATGGAAAGGTCTGTCAACGGTATTACAGACTATATGTCCCGGACAGCCTCCTATGAAATCAAGCGGGAAATGGTAACGCTTGCCGAAGAACGCAAAGCCATCATCGCTCAGTTGGCAGATACCCGGCGCAAGCTATACACGCTGATTCAGCAGGAGTGTAATTGCATTGTATACAACGGCGAGGAACTTTCCCCTTCTGCTGCTGCCCGGTTTGTTTTGGAGCATGAGGAAGACCTTTCTTACATCCCCGGACGCGTGCGTATTCATTCCCCACTGCCACTGACCTTTGAACAGTTGGCAGATCTTTACCGAAGCAATGAAGGCCTGACAGAAGCGGATGAGCAGGAATTGGCGTGCAGTATTCCATCCCCGAAGGATATTCTGTCGCCATCGGATTTTGAACACAAAGTCAAACAATTCGTTGCCGCACAAAAAGAGCTGGAGAGTATTGCAAAGAAAAATAACTGGACGATCGTGCACTCCGGGGACTCTGCAATGGATGTTTCCGGGGGCTTTGGGACGGTTACGCTCTCACAACCACCCATCAACGAAGTCCGGGAATTGAAAGACCATATCGCGTCCATCGGAAAAGTTGAAAGGTGGATGCAGCAGGCAGCGGTTGACGGGAAGAACAGTGGGGCCTACCGGCAGCGCTGGCTTACCTTGATTGCGCAGATTCAGGAAGTGTGCAAGTATCATGAATCCGTGCTGACGGAACAATTTGGACTGGATATTGAGATTGTCAATCCTGAGAATCTATTTGCGCAAAAGCCGATTCTGGAGACAGTCAAAGCCATTCTCGCAGAAAAAGGCAAGATCAGCAAACTCACGCTGATGCTGCATAAGGAGTATAGTGCTGCACTGGAAAGCGCGAAAATCAATGGACATGATTTGCAAACAGCTGAGGAGTGCGACATCATCCTGCACCAGATTGAACTGATGCAGCTGCGAAATAAGTGCGCCAAATACTGGGATGCGCTGATGTGCGGAGCAGGCGTACCTGCTTTCTTTGAACTGGCTTGTGAAAATCCAGAAACGGTTGCCGACAACTGGATTCCGTTCATTCACCGATTCCTGGATTGGTATCAATCGGATTTTGAACTGTTGCTGGACAAAATGAACAGGATCGGCATTTCCGGGGATATCCTGTTCACTGTGAGCCCTTTGGATTCCGATCTCATTGCGGCGGAAAAACAGTTTCGCACCATTGGGAATGAACTTGCTCAGCTTTGTGATATGTGTGAAGCTGTGATCCATCTTGACGATTGCCAGAGCGTTTTTGACCAGACAAAAGCGGTACTTCTGTCCGGTAAGCGTGGGAGCAGCCGCCTTTGCAGAAATCTCCGGGAGCCTGTGGATTTGCTGGATTGGAATGCATACGCAGATGGCTATGCCGCGCTGGAAAGGGTATTTGACAAATATACGCTCCAAAGCAGCCGCGAAGATATGCTGAAGCAGCTGGAACCTGTTGCTCCGGACTGGGCAAATGCCATTCGTCACCGCACCGGTATTCACACGGAGTGTACACTTCCGGATTCCATTGAAGATGCGTGGAAGTGGAAGCAGCTTCAGGGAATCATTGAAGAAATTACATCCATGCCCTTCCGGGATTTGCAGGTAAAAAGCCTTATGCTGAGCGCTAGATATCGGGAAACTACTGCGCTCTACGCAGAAAAGTGTGCATGGTATCATTTGCTGCGGCGAACAGAAGCAAATATCGATATGAACCAAGCGCTTCAGGGCTGGAAGCTGACGGTGAAGCGCATCGGCAAGGGAACAGGCAAAACCGCGCCGAAACTCAAAGCGGAAGCAAGAAAACTGATGAGCAAATGCCAGACGGCAGTCCCGGCATGGATCATGCCCGTCAATAAGGCTTTGGAGAGCCTGAATCCAAAGGTAAACCGGTTTGATATCGTTATTATCGACGAGGCCAGTCAGTCGGACATTTCCTCTCTCGCCATTTTGTATATGAGACGGAAACTGATTATCGTCGGTGATGACAAACAGGTCAGCCCCATGGCAGTTGGTGTGGATGTGGCCAAAATGGATTCTCTGGAGCAGATGTACCTCCGGGGAAAAATCCCGAATGCACAGCTGTACAATGCAAAGACCTCCATTTACGATATCGCAGCAACCACCTTTAAGCCGCTTATGCTCCATGAGCACTTCCGCTGCGTCCCCGAAATCATCGGATTCAGCAATATGTTGTCCTATGATTATCAGATCAAACCCCTCAGAGAGGCAAGCAGCAGTAATCTATTGCCTGCCGTTGTAAATTACCGGGTGGACGCAGGACAGCGGGATGGAAAAAACAAAAGCAATCTACCCGAAGCCAAAGCGATTGTTGCTTTGATGCGAGCCTGTATGGAGCAGCCGGAATATGTAGGCAAAACATTTGGCGTCATCTCGCTGCTGGGTGACGAGCAGTATCAGCTGATTCAGAAGGAAATGGATGCCTCCATCTCCCCAAAAGAAATCATGCACCGCAATATTCTGTGCGGCAATTCCGCAAATTTCCAGGGTGATGAGCGGGATGTCATTTTCCTAAGCCTGGTTGACAGTAAAGACATTGACAATCCGGGGCCGCTCCATCTTCAGAATTATGGCGTGGATGATTCCACCCGGAAACGCTACAATGTTGCTGTGAGCCGTGCCAGAGATCAGCTTTGGGTCGTTCACTCTTTGGATGTAGCCAATGATCTGAAGCCGGGTGATATTCGGAAAAAGCTGCTGGACTTTGCTGCAAATCCCAATGCGTTGGAAATTTCCCATGAGAAAATTTCAGCTGCTTCTGAGTCGCCCTTTGAAAAAGCGGTTGCCACTGCCCTGTCTGATCGGGGATATCACCTTGTCCAGCAATGGGAAGTCGGTGCATACCGACTGGATATGGTTGCTGTGTGCGGCAGAAAAACGGTGGCCATTGAATGCGACGGCGAGCGGTGGCACAGCGGAGATGCAAAGATTCGCGAAGATATGGAGCGTCAGACGATTCTGGAGCGCCTGGGTTGGCGATTTATCCGTATTCGGGGAAGCGAATATTATCGTGCGCCCGAACAGACAATCGAACGGGTTATTCAGGAGCTGGCGCAATACGGAATTGAACCGGAAGCTGCAGAAACCGTGGCGTCAGATGACCGGAATACAGAATTGCTGTTGCGTATTAAGAATCGGGCGGCAGCGATACTGGCCAGCGAAAGTGTGGGTGAGGGAGATAATGCAGCGGCGATTGAGGCTGCATTGAATCCGAGACTGCTGGAGGAACTCCGGCAGGACAGCGAACAGAAAGCCCTATCGCCTAAAAAAAGCGTTGTTTCGGAGCCTTGCATTCCTGCCCGGCAGAAACAGCCTTCTGAAAATCAGGTAAGAAAACCAGAGAAACCCGCATGTAAAAGGACAAAGGGAAAGGAAACGCTGAGCACTTCTCACAAGCAGCCTGCTATCCTACGAGAACCAATCCTTGTCCCAGGTATCTCCGGGCCGGAAATGGTATCAAAAGCAGATAAGCAGCAAGTGATCCCCGGGATGGAAGATGTTCTTCCGGAGGATGACGACATTATTAATCTGCTCAAGAGGAACGGTGTTCGTTTTGTAGACAAGAGGGGGAATAACGGTTCTCTGTGGCTGATAGGCGGCAGCGAATTGAAACCAATTGTCAACAAAGCCAAGAAACTGGGTATCTATTTCCATTTTAAGGAGAATGGTGGAAGAGCCACCAAAGGAGCACCTGGTTGGTGGGGGAGGTAACCACACACAAAGAATAGTTAGGAGCTGGGGTTTATGACACATCGATTGTCTGATAGCACAATCAAAGAAATAAATGAGTTTTTTGTAGAGCAAAACTACACGAAAAACCACCATCACTATGGATGTTCGGAAAGCAAATGAAATGATGCTCCGGTCATGTGGCTTCGTCTATATCGCAGACAGAGGTTCTGTCATACATGCCAATTCGTTATGTGGAACGAGGTATAACAGTTTGGTGCCAATTGATATAGCGTTGAAATATGGCTATACTCGCCCACGTAAAACCTGCGCGTGCCGTACGTATGTTGAGAGTTTGCTTAGAGAAAGAGGAAAAGTATAAAGTACTTCCACAACCGCTATTTGCATATTTCATTTCGGTGTTGCAAGTTTCCTAAGGCAAACCTGGATCTATGGCAATATAAGTTAAGGGTGGAAGATGCAGCTTTATTCAGCTTGCGTGCACTTTGTGCAGGAACTGACCGTTTCAAGGGTGTCGTGTTTCGCGACACCCTTGCCTTTTGAGGTTAACGATTATTATCCATTTTCAACTGTTCTCTCTGGCCTGGCTGCGTAATGCAATCAAGGCACTTATTTTCAAAGACTGAATTTGGACTTGACAAACGCAGAAACCCCGTATATAATAGCAAACAAATGTTTTTATACTTGAAACAGAAAGAACATCGCAAAAATAAACAGCACAGAAGGAGGATCGGCAATGAAACCCGAACTGACCTATATCCAATGCGGAGACTACTGGATTCCCAATCTCAAACTGGAAAGCACCGAAGAGCGTCCCCTGAACAAGTACGGGCGCATGCGCCGGACCTTCCTGCGGGAGCACAAACCTATCCAATACAGCCTCCTGGCGATGCAGCAGAAGCTGTTCCCCCATCTGTGGGAGGTTCAGGAAGCCGCGGAGTGCCGATTGGAGCAGATTATGGACGGATTGCTGGCGCAGAATCCAGGCCCCGACAAAGCAGCTGACCAGCTCGGCTGGGTACAGCATCGGAACTGTCTGAAAGAACAGGCGGAGGAAATCATCTTTTCGGAGCTGATTTTTGCCTGAGCGGAACAGCAAAGGGTGTCGCGAAACGCGACACCCTCCCGGTAGGAGGTGGCATGAAGTGGCTGTGATCCGCGCGCCGAAGGACAAGAATTTCACGGTTATGAGCACCCACCATCTCCGAGACAGACGGCTGTCCCTGAAAGCCATCGGTATGTTTTCCATCATCCTCAGCCTTCCGCCGGAGTGGGATTTCTCCATCGCTGGGCTGGCTGCCATCACCAGGGATGGGATTACCACCGTCCGAGCGGCGCTGAACGAGCTGGAAGCCAACGGCTATCTGACCCGGAGGCGTGTTCGCGGGGAGGACGGTAAGCTGGAGAATAACGAATATACCTTCTATGAAATCCCTCGTGCGGGAAAGCCTGTGCAGGAAAAACCTGAGAAGGAGTTGCCTGCGGAGGATCTGCCTGCATAAGAAAAGCTTATGTAGGGAAAATGCACGAAATATAGTATAGAAAGAAATCAATATAGATTGAAACAATAACAGATATACAAAAGAAAGAGGGATTCTCACCACCTCACCAATAGAATATCAGAATGCTTTACGAGTTGTTTTGATGTCTCTGGACAGTATGCAGCTGCCTGTTACTGCTGCCGTACATATGACAAAGAAGCAAGCCCACCACGGGCTGCTGCCTGCGTCAGAACTACGGAAAGGGAAAATATGGCACAGAAACAGAAACTCCAAAACAGTGGCATGCAGATCCCGGACGATGCGATTTTGCGAATTGCTCAGGCCATGCTGCCGCTGATGCAGCAGTATTTTGAAAGCGAAGAAGGCAGATTGCAGCGAAACGGGCAGACAGAAGCACTCGAGCAGAAAGAGGCGGCACCGGCATTACAACCGGCACCGCCTCTCATTTTTGCGCATTATTTTTGTGTCGACATAAAAATAATAAATCCGAACCCTTCCCTGATCAGGAAAAAGTTCGGATTTATTAACAATGGTGACCCGTACGGGAATCGAACCCGCGATTAAAACGGCAAAAAGCGTTGGTATACAACGATTTTTCAAAATCTGTGTCAAATGGCGTGTCAAATTTGTGCTTTTTTATCCGCATTTGACACAAAGAAGTTCCGGAAATCCTGCGCCCGTTTTGCAATGTCTTTCTGTGCCAGATGTGTATATATTTTGTGCATCGTCCCGTCATCTGCCCACCCGCCAATTTCCATTGCTATCTTTTCCGGTATCTGGAGGTGATAAGCCAGAGACGCGAAGCTGTGCCGCAATCCGTGGTTCCCGACTTTCGGCAGGCCGTTGGCGGAACAAATCTCGTTTATCCTTGTGCATATCCACCCGCCGGTCAGGTTGACGATATAGCCTTCCTTGCTATCAACTGCCTTTAGTGCTTCCATCAGCGGCTCAATAATCGGCACCGTGCGCCGGGAGGAATCGTTTTTATTCTGCTTCTTGTGAACCAGCTTGCCGCCGTCTCCGGCAACTCTTGCCCCGTGGACATATATTATTTCGTTCTTGAAATCGACCTTGTCCCACGTCAGCGCCAGCATCTCAGACCTGCGCAAACTGGATAATTCCAGCAGGGCGGCAATTTCTATCGATTCCCCTTTTATGGCTTGCAGGAACACCGGTATCTGATCCGGGTCAAGGTACGGCTTTTCGTTGTGTTCCTTTTCCGGCAGGGTCACCCGCGGCCTGCGTCCGGTTTCCTCGAATATCGCTGCGGAAATCAGCATCCACACATTTTTAATATATTTCGGGGACAGTGATCTTGCTTCCCTGCGGATGGCGGCTTGCCACTGTTCGTCCGTGGTGGTGTACACGTCAGCCGCCATCATGCTTTGGAAGCGCTGCTTGCGGTAGGATTCATACGCATAAATCGTTGACGGCGACTTGAACCCCTTCCGGGTCGAAATGTATTTGTCGAGAGCGTCCCCCAGCGGCACCCCGTGCTTCATGGGGGCGGCTTTCGCTTCAATGACCCCGTGCTTCATGGCGAGGTATTCCGCCGCGCATTCGTCGTATGTGGGCTTCGTGATGGAAACCGTGCGGCCGTCGATGTAAATGCGCGTTCTCCACGCCCCGGAGGGGAGCTGTTTAATTTTTGGGAGCCTGATTTCCGGCTCCTTCTTTCTTTTTGCCATTTCGTTCGCCTCCACTTAAGAGCTTGTGGAAAATCAAAAATGCCGTGAGCATAAAAACAGCGGCGATTCCTGCCGCTCCGAATAAAATTACCGCAGAAATTTTTTCGGAGCGAATCAGCCCCATTTCCGTGTTCCGGGCATCCAGCACCATATAGATTATGAGTACCGCCGCCAGCAGAATGTTTAACGCGCACTGCCCGTAAATCAAGGGCTTATCTTCCCTTTGCGCGGATGCAAGCGCATTGTCTTTTTCTGAAAGGGCGTCGCTTTGCTTGCGGATTCTGGTATCCCGGGCAGATATTCCCGCCTCCTGTATCCGGCTCCGATCAAGAAGGCGGGATATTGCGGCGTCCTTTTCTTGCAACATTTCGTCTTTGTGATCGAGTTCAAGCTGCAAAAAATCCACGGTAACGGAATCGTCGCTTTTCTGCGGGGAAAGCCCGATAAGCTCGTCTGCGGATAATTCCAGGCTTGCGCATAGAGCGCACACATCCATGAAGCCCGGGTTCATCAGCGTACCGGCAAAGAAACGGTTTAGGGTCGTTCTCGGTATCCCGGTCTCGTCGGCCAGCTGCTGAACGGTTTTGCCTTGCTGTTGCTTGGCGGCCTTGATTTTTTCCACCAACGTCAAGCTTTGCTCATGCAGCGCCAAAATACGTTCCTCCGTTGGCAAAATAACTCGCTCCTTTCATTTTGGCACGCAAAATCTACGCCGTGTAAACGGATTGTCCGATTTGCGCGTTTACATTTGCAGTGGTAGGGACTATGGTAAAGGTGCAACCGGCAAGGGACACACGGCGTTACCGGCGGCAAGCCCCGCCACCTTGTGGCACGGGTGGCGGGGCATCTATCCCACCCAAAAAATAAACCCTTGAGGTCGGAACATCCCGAAAGGTGGGAGTCCTAACCCAAGGGTTGAAGAAGGCCGTGCGATGACGATACCCATCACACACTAATTGAGCTTTCTTTTGATTATGCTGCTCGCGCTCTACGAGCAAATCATTGCAGGCCTAGACCACCCTTATTATAAATGAGAATATTTAGAATGTCAATGTTTTCTTCACATTCGGATGATGACATGCCAAGGCACTTTAATTATGGAAGTTTTGTAATAAACAGTTTGTTGCGATCATTGTCAAATCGGTTTGTTCGTTCTCCCGATACAGCGTCGTGGAAGACCCGGTTTGCGATGATATCGGCAGCGCGAACAAGGCGGACACTCGCAGAATTACAGAACTTTAATTCGACCCTATGGATGCCCGGGAAAAGTGGCGGAAAGAAAGTCGTGAAATTACGTGAGTACATTCCACGCTTAAATTCCTCTTCAAGAGATTCCCGCAACTCGTATAGTCCATTTGTGGATGTCGTGTGTTCATCTGCATAGAAATACATGTTTTCAACTTCATCCGGGATAATTACAGAACGGCGGATTAGCTCTTCCAACAGCTTCTTTACACCAATCTTAAAAACATAATCCAGATATCGCTGTTTTGATTTTTTGTCTGCCATAATACGGTCAAGAACTCTTGTTTGCTCAACAATTACACCAAATTTGTAGTAACTGTTAAGAGAACGAAATAGTTTCCGCTTCTCGCCCGCACTGATTATCGCGGCTTTTAGTTCTACATCCTGCGTGTAGTTCTTGGAATTGCGCAAAGCCTTTTCGGCTGCGCTGTATTTTCTGGCCGCAACATCACGCTCGTCCTTCGACAGAAATACCAGCCCGCCGAACACGAATATGTCATTATGCGCTTTATCCAAAACGCCGGATTCGTCCGAGTATACAAAAATGTTCAAAATTCGACACCCCGTGCAAAAAAAGCCGCCCGAAGGCGGCTCCCCGTGGCCGACGACATTACATGTCGCTTAAACGCTAATTCGGTTACACGGGTATACAGTGCATTTCTGCCTGCACTTACAGTATACCTTCTCGCCTCCATTTTGTCAATGGACTTTGAAAAAATTTTCGAAAAACTCATTTTCGCCCGATTTATTGGACACATGACGTGCTATTATGCGTTACGTAATCAAACAAACGTTTATAAATATATAGCGGGGGGACAAAACATGAAGGAAAGAGAAGAATTGAAACGGCTTATATCGGAAATGAACGACGCACAATTTGAATGGTTCATTTCTCAAATGCGGCGTGTGCTATCTGAAGAAGCCGCCGCACCTGATCGTCAGAAATCGAATCGACTAGATCATGCATAGCTTTCCTATCTTCGGACAGCTCCCCTCTGGGGGGCTGTTCTTTTTTGTCGGCGCTGTCCCAACCCATAAGGAATGATGTCGTTACGCCGATTGCGCTTGCAATTTTTTCGAGTCGATCAATTGGAATCTTCTCCGTCTGCCCGGTAGCATACCGCTGTAAAGCAGACTTTGGAATACCTGTTTTATCCGATAAATCACCATAGGAAATATCCTTGCAAGTTATCGTTTCTAGGATTCTCTTTGAAATATCGCTCATAATGGCACCTCCCTTCTGCGTATAGAATAACACGGTTATCCCAAAATTGCAATACCGGAGCAAAAAATTTTTTAAAATTGTCCCAATTTTGGGGTTGACAAATGAGAAGAAGCGTGATAGTATAAAGACGTCCCAAAAATGAGACGGAAGGAGGGCAAAGCATGTCGACGAACAAGTTAAAAGGGAAGATTGTAGAAGCGGGATTTACTCAGCGGTCTCTGGCTCTGGAAATCGGTATGTCCAAAAACACATTGAATTCCAAGGTGAACGGGAAGATTCCGTTTAACACTATCGAGATAGAGGCTATATGCGAGAAGCTGGGCATCACCGACCCGGCAGAAAAGGCACTTATTTTTTTACACTAATCGTCCCAAAAATGGGACAAGCCTGGGAGGGGGTGAGAGAATGACAATGGAAGAAGTGATTGCAAAAGTTGAGCAGGACAGTCAGCCGGAAAAAGTTTTGATAAGCATTCCGGAAGACAAGCGAAAGAGAATCCCGGACGAAATTTGCAAGATTCTAATGGGAAACGGCCTTTCGCTCCAACAAGCAGAAATGTTGCTGGCCATTGCGAAAAGCCGTCTCCGAAAGGCGATTATTTAATTTTCGCTGGCTCCAAACAAATCGTGCATCATACCATAGCTTTTTACTCGCACGGTAAACAAAGATCCGTTTGGGGCTGTTCCGGTATCCGTTTCAATACATTCCGGAACGTTTCCCAGCGCAATGACCCCGGCTTTCAGCTGCTCATAGACGTCAACCGGAAACGCCTGCCCGCAATTCGGGCATTCCATTGATGGCCGGTTTTTGAAAGCCTCTGGACGCAACTCGAAAGAACACTTGCATTTCTCGCACGATATCAAAACTTTGAAATCCATAAACGTGCCTCCTTATTTGTACTCGGCCATCCGACCGGTATGAACATTATAAGCGGGTGCGCCGGATAAATCAACAGGAGGTGAGCAGCAACGGCGTACATTTTAATCAGCTTTTTCGCGTTCTTGCTTGTCGCCCGGTGCGGCATGATCGTCGGGGAGCTGGTATTCAGCATGGAAGAACCAAAAGAAAAAATCAGTAAAGGAGGAAATGAAAATGCCTGATGAAATCAAACGGTGCGCTGAGAGCGCGGCAAAGGCTCTGAACAGCATCCCGGTGGACAAGCGGGAAATTGCCGCAAGGCTGGCCGAAACCTACGCCGCCGGTCTGGCCGTGGGTATGGAGCTGGCCGAGGCCGACAAGCCCAAGGACAAGGAGGGAGCTTAAATGCCTAGAATCCGGCAGTATGCCGAGCGCTACGCAGTGGAAGATCTCTGGAAGGAAATCGACCGCTGCTGTCCCCTGGCGGGGATTCAGAGCAACAACGCTGTAGCGCTGGAAGAAAAAACCGGGGTAGACCATCAGACCCTTCGGAACTATCGGAAGGGCAAAACCGAAATGCGGGTAAGCGTCCTGAAAAAGCTGGTGACCACCCTCCACCCCAACCCGGCGGTGATCCTGAAAACCCTGGGGTACTCCGAGAAGGAGATCCGGGCGTTTGCGAGGGAATGGCAGTGATTTGAAATCTACGGCAGAATGCCGAAATTGAAAGGAGTTATTTATGGCGTACAAAGTTGGGGATAAGGTGCGGATTGTGAGTGAGCGGCCTGATTCCAAAAATTATGTTGACGGAATGGTACGATTTCTCGGAAAAGAAATCACAATTAGCAAGGTGTGTAAAGAATTCGGCACCGCCTACTACTACAGTGATGATGCAAAGCCGAAGGACCCGATTCAGGAGTGTTTCTGCAAGTGGCTTGGCGTTCCTGGCTACTTTTTCAGGGATGAATGGATTTCCGGCCTTGTGGAGCCTGCGCGGGAACCCTGCACCGTGGAACTCCGCTTTGACGGGATGATTACCACGGCCACGCTGAAACGTGGCGGGCGGGACGTGAAGACCGCAGAAGCCCGGTGCAATCCGAAGGATACCTACAGCAGAGCGGAGGGCGCAAGGGTCGCCGTTGATCGGCTGTTTGAGAAGAAGCGCAAGGAGGACAAGCCGAAGATCGGGGACAAGTTCGTTGTCACGGTAAAGGGCGGTAAGGTTGACCACGGTTTCGGCATCGGTGACATTGTTACGCTGGTACGTATCCAGCAGGACGGATGTTTCGGCTTGGTTGACAAGAGCGGCTTCATACAAGTACTTCATCCGAGTGAGGTTCGCCCCTACAAGGAGAAATCCAAATGATGCCAAGATGAAGGGAGATTGAAAGTGATGAAAAAGCGGCTTGCAAAGAAGCGCGCAAAGGCATTTCTGGAAGGCCGGATGGCGTACCCAAAAATTGGGGATACGTTCCTCTATAGCACCGATGGTGACTACTGCGTAAAGGTGGTTGCCGTGATGCCGGAACCTGTTCGGCGGGAGGTTTACGCCTACGCCCGCCGGGCTGGGTGGGATGGCAACCACTGGGACGCGCCGGATGTGCTGAGCACTTTGTATCCGGATGAGGTGGCAAAATGATGCCGAACGAGGTTGCCCAGCTTCGCACCATGGCGGAGATGAACCGCCGCTTGCGCCGGGAAAATGAGCATCTGCGGGAATCCCTTTTGATGGAATCGAAGGGAAGCAAGGCGTTTGACGATGAGAACGCGGAGCTTTTCGACGTAGTCCATAAAAACCACGACAGGAGGTGAGGATATGGCAAGCAGGAACAAGCCCGTGGATGCCCGGTGGGAGCCGGTGCCGGAGAACCGGAAGCCGTTCAGTATCAGGGAATGTGTTTTCCGGGTTTGCCCCTATGCGGGGCTGAATCTGGTGCTTTTCTGGTGGCAGCCGGCCGGTTTGCTGGCAGACAAGGCGGCAGTTCCCGCAATGTGGGTGTGCGCTATCCTGATGGGTGCCGGTATCGGGCGTTGCATCAGAGGGCGATAAAAAGCCGCCCCCGATGTTACAGCACCGGGGACGGCAAGCGATATAAAAATCTCTTCCATTTACACAGTATATCAAATAAAGAAATGAAAGTCAATGGACGTTTTTGATAGCATAGAGCCGTGGCGACAGGCTGAACAGTTGGCGGCGGATGCCGACTTTCGGGAAGCGGCACTCCCGAAGTGTGCTAGGTGCGGATATCCCATCACAGACAGCAAACTGGTATATATCCCGGCGCATGATGAGTTCTACTGCCTGGATTGCATCGATTCCATGACGGAGTTCAACGAGGAAGCGGAGGTGGAGGAATGATACGGAAAATTCCAACCGCGACCATGAGCAAAGAGGAATGGACAGCGCTGCGCGCTACCACCATTGGTGGTTCGGATGCCGCCGCCATTCTTGGGCTGAACCCCTACAAGTCACCGTATGCCCTTTGGGCGGAGAAAACCGGGAAGGTCATCCCGGAGGATATTTCCCAGAAAGAGGCGGTACGCCTTGGCACGGACTTGGAGGAATACGTAGCAAAGCGGTTCACAGAAGCTACAGGGAAAAAGGTGCGCCGGGAGAACTACACCGTATTCCGGGACGATATGCCCTACGCCCACGCCAACTACGACCGGCTGGTCATCGGTGAACGGGCAGGATTAGAGATCAAGACCACGAATGCGCTCCACTTGAGCAAATTCAAGAACGGCGAGTTCCCGGCTACTTACTACGCGCAATGCTGCCATTACCTTCTTGTGTCCGGCCTTGATCGCTGGTATCTGGCGGTTCTGGTTCTGGGCATTGACTTCAAGGTATTCGTCATCGAGCGAGACGAGGCAGAGCTGGAAGCCCTGAAAGCGGCGGAGGAAAACTTCTGGGAGAACGTTCAGAGCGAAACACCCCCGGCCATTGACGGCATGGATTCCACCATTGACGCCCTGAACGCAGAGTTCCCGACCAGCGATCCGGACACCGAAATGGACCTGACCGGTTGCGCCGTTGATTTGGTGATCATGGACGAATGCCGCCAGCAGATCAAGGCGCTGGAAGAAAAGAAAGCCGCCGCTCAGGCGCGTATCATGAAGACCATGGGAACCGCCGAGCGGGGCGGATACGGGAGTTACAGCGTCACATGGAAGACGCAGAAACGCTCCACGTTCGATAGAAAGAAGTGGGAGAAAGACCATGGAGAAATCCCACAGGACTATTTCAAATCTTCGGAAAGCAGAACTTTCCGGTTCAAAAAGGAGAATATTTAATGGCAAACATGATTCAGAACGCCACCGCTTCCACGCAGGCGGTAGCAAAAAGCAAGAAACCCAGCAGCATTCAGGACTACATTGAGGTTATGAAGCCCGCCATTCAGGCGGCACTTCCCAGCGTGATGACCCCGGAGCGGTTCAGCCGCATTACCCTGTCTGCACTGAGCGCCAACCCGAAGCTCAAGGAATGCACCCCTCAGTCTTTCCTTGGCGCTATGATGACCGCCGCACAGTTGGGCTTGGAGCCGAATACCCCTCTTGGGCAGGCTTACCTGATTCCTTTCCGCAACCACGGACGGATGGAGTGCCAGTTCCAGCTTGGCTATAAGGGCTTGATCGACTTGGCGTACCGCTCTGGCGAAGTCTCCATTATCCAGGCGCACACCGTGTACGAAAATGACGATTTCCAATATGAGCTTGGCCTTGACCCCACACTTCGGCACGTCCCTGCCAGAAGTAACCGTGGAAAGCCTATTTTTTACTATGCAATTTTCAAAACAAAAACTGGTGGATATGGCTTCCAGGTGATGAGCATTGAAGATGTAAACACCCATGCCAAGCAGTATTCCAAAAGCTACAGCAACGGCCCGTGGCAGACCAATTTTGACGAAATGGCGAAGAAAACCGTGCTGAAAAAGGTGCTGAAATACGCCCCCTTAAAGTCCGATTTTGCAAGAGGCATCGCTCAGGACAACACTATCAAGACAGAAATTGCCGCCGACATGGCAGAAATCCCCGATGTGACGGACTACATTGATGTGGATGCAGAGACAGGCGAAGTCATCCCACAGGAGGCCGCAAATGCTTAACCAAATCAGCGTGCAGGGAAGAATCGTCCGAGACCCGGAGCTTCGCCGCACTGCTTCCGGAAAGGCTGTGACCAGCTTCACGCTGGCCTGTGACCGGGATTTCAAGAATCAGCAGACCGGCGAGAAGGAAGTTGACTTTATTGAATGTGTCGCATGGGGCGGCACCGCCGAAATGGTGGAGAAGTACTTCCATAAAGGCCAGATGGCCGTAGCGACCGGCAGATTACAGTTGCGGGACTGGACGGACAAGAACGGCCAGAAGCGCCGCACGGCGGAGATTCTTGTAAACAACATCTATTTCTGCGGCAGCAAGGAAAGCGGCACTCAGGCCAGCTCTGGGGCTGACAACGGATACAGCACACCGGCGTATCAGGCTCCCGCCCCTGCGGCGAACTTCGTAGAGTTGGAAGGAGAGGACGAGCGATTGCCGTTCTAGTCCGGAAAAATCAATCTTTCCTCAAAAAGATTAACAGTATAGTTTGTATTTTCCCTTGGCGGTGGGAGGGAAACCGCCAACTCCAAAGGAAGGCGCGAAAACGTGACGATTGAATTTACGATTCCCGGCGTTCCGCAAGGGAAGGAGCGCCCCCGCTTCACCCAGAACGGTGAGACATACACCCCAAAGAAAACGAAGGACTATGAAAAGCTGGTGGCATGGGCATACCAGTGCGAAGCCCACGGGGCAAAGTTCACCGGTGCTATCCGGGTTGACATTGCGGCGATCTACCCCGTTCCCCATTCGTGGAGCAAGCGCAAGCAGGCCGAAGCGATTGACAATCGGGTTCTCCCCATGGTGAAACCCGACTGGGACAACATAGGCAAGATTGTGTGTGATGCCCTGAACGGTATCGCCTACAAGGATGATGCAGCTATCACAGACGCCACAGTCTGCAAGCGGTACGGCACCCGCCCATGCGTGGCGGTTCGCCTCACCGGAGAGGAGGCACCCCGTGACACAGTGTGAGATGGAAGATGAAGTAAGAAGCCAATTCACTTTTTACCGCTCGTTTTTTGAAGCGGTTTTCAAGATAAAAAGTAAGGCCGCAAAGGCAGAAGCCTATGACGCTATTTGCAAATACGCTCTGTTTAACGATGCTCCGGACGTAGACAAAATGTCTGACGCCGCCGCCATTGCCTTTATGCTTATCAAGCCGAATCTGGACGCAAGCAGGCGGAAAGCAAAATCCGGGAAAAAAGGAGGAGACACCAAGCAAATAGCAAGCAAAGTGGAAGCAAATAGCAAGCAAAGCGGAAGCAAAGTGGAAGCAAACGATAAGCAAGAGCAACCCGCAAGCGAGATAGAGAAGGAGAAAGAGAGAGAGAAAGAGAACGAATGTTATCCCCCTAACCCCCTTGCGGGGGGAAGCGAAAAGAAAAAGCGATTCACCCCGCCTACGGTGGAGCAGGTGGCGGAGTATTGCCAGGAAAAGGGATACCACATTGACCCGGAAGCCTTTGTAGCGTTCTATGCGTCGAAAGGCTGGATGGTTGGCAAAAGCCCCATGAAGGATTGGAAGTCCGCCGTTGTCACCTGGACGAAGAGTGAAAGGCAGAGAATAGGCAACGCAAATACCCGCAGCGGCTACACCAGCGGCGTTGACCGTCTGGCGGAGATGTACAGGGAGGAATTTGGGAATGGATAAACAGGAAGCGTACCAGATTCTCACGCTTTTACAGGCAAATTATCCCGATTCTTTTCGGGGAATGTCCAAAGAGGCGGCAAACGTGAAAGTCAATCTTTGGGCGGATATGTTCTCCGAGGAGCCATTTGAGGCCGTTGCCGCTGCTGCAAAAGCGTACATAGCGACGGATACCGGCGGCTTTATGCCCACCATCGGGAAGCTGAAAGATATGCTCCATCGGATGCAGTCGCCCCAGCAGATGACCCAGATGGAGGCATGGGGGCTGGTTGCCGGTGCGCTGAGAAACAGCGTATACGGCGCAGATGACGAGTTCCGGAAACTGCCGCAGGCGGTACAGCGGACGGTGGGAAGCCCCGCCCAGCTCAAGGAATGGGCGCTGATGGACGCAGAAACGGTGCAGTCCGTGGTTGCATCGAATTTCCAGAGATCCTTCCAAGTGTGCCAGAAGCGGGAGGACGATTACCAGAAGCTCCCCGGAGCGGTAAAGAGCTTTATCGCCGAGCTGGCCGGGAAGATGGACTTTGAAAAGCTACCGGAAGGCGGTGGAGTATGAAAAACGAAGTAGACGGTGAAAAGGAACGCCCCGGCCAGTACATCGATTCGGGAAGCCCATTTTGCAGAAACTGCACGCGGGACGATTGCCCCACCAATGGGGACGGCTGCAAGGCGTGGGAAGAATATTTCGTAGCGAATTGGAACGAAAACATCATGAAATCAATTGGAACCAACAAAAAACAACGCCAATTTTTCCGGTACGAACACCCGGATTTGGTGAGAGAGGGGATTGTTTTTGAGCATGAGCAAAGCGAAAATGTACGGCTGTTTCAAGCCAGCGACGCGGAATTGCACCCCGCCCAGGTGGGGGAAAGTCCCTCGGTGGAATAAAGGAAGACAGAAAGGAAATGGGAAATGAGCAACGTTGTAGAACAGCTTACGCCAAACCCCGTAACCCACGAGCATGGAGAAAATGGGTGTTGCAAAAACCCAAGGGCATGGGAAATGGAAATGATGCACCAGGTATGGGCCGCCGGGCTCCATGATGCCGCCAATTGCTTTCAGGATGCGCTTGAAGCAAAGTGGAAGATTGAATCTCAGCAAAAGGCGAAGCCGAAAACAAACAGTGACAGAATCCGAGCTATGACGGACGAGGAATTAGCAAAAATCCTTAACGGCGGATTCCCTCAGGGAGGAGGATGCCCTCCGGGAGGAGCAAAGTGCAACGGGCGCTGCGGGCTCTGCTGGCTCGACTGGCTCCGCTCTCCGGTGGAGGCGACGGAATGAAAGTTCTGATAGCCTGCGAGGAATCGCAAACCGTGTGCAAGGCGTTCCGGGCGCGGGGGCATGAGGCATATTCCTGCGATATCCAGGAGCCGTCCGGCGGGAAACCTGAATGGCACATTTTGAAATCAAACGCCCGCCCCAGAGTTGGTGCTATGTGGAGGAACAGTAATGGCCTTACGTAAACTTGCTCTGATGCACCGTTTTTTTGGCGTTTTGGATGGGCATACGTGCCGGGAGTGTAGCAACTTCATAAAGGGCAAGTATCACGATAAAGTGCTTTGCAAATGCAAAGTATACGGGCTTACCCATAGTAAAGCGACGGACTGGGCGGGACGATGGATGGCTTGTGGGGCATTCAATCGGGCAATAAGCCGCCAGCCCCTTGAGAGAGAAGTCGTCCCGGAACGGAAGCGGAAAGAGGCCGACAATACGCCCATTGATGGGCAGATTAGTTTGGAGGAATTGAAATGAGTGATTACATAAGCCGGGAAGCGGCGCAAAAAGCCTTTGAAAATACAGATGCGGATGTATGTGAAAGCTACCCGGACGGAGCCTGCGATTGGGGCTTTGGGATGAAAAACATTCAGGAAGTGATAGATGGAATTCCCGCCGCCGACGTGGAGCCGGTGCGGCATGGGAACTGGAATATCCGGCTTGCAGATGAAATGACCCTCTGCCTGGAATGCTCCATCTGCGGGCGCAAGGTAGACAATATCGACTTGCACCACCTGCTGGAAGCCGGAGAATACGGCGAGGCTTGCCGGAGATATCCGTATTGCCATTGCGGTGCAAAAATGCGTTTGGAGGAGTAATCATGGATTTGTTTATGAAAACATCAATTTTTGGAGCTGCGTTAGCGGACGTTTACAAAGATGAGGAAGATCGTGAGCTACCGGCACTCCCAAAGATGTATTTGGGCGGCGATTTCACGGAGGATTTAACCGCTATGCTGTTCGCAATGCGCGTTGTTGCGGGGCGAATTACCCATAACAATTGGGATATTTTGGAATTTACACACGTTTTGAACACGCTCGCTGTTCAGCACCTCTTGGAGGATAAGGAGGATAAGGGCGATGACGATTGACCGAGCAATTGAAATTCTTGACCCGGGACACCGGGAGCATTACGACGGCATGGACGAGGTGAACGAAGCCTGCCGAATGGGCATGGAGGCGTTGGAACGGGGGAGAAATGCCGTCCCCGTGGTAAGGTGCCGGGACTGCATTGCATTTGAGGAAATAGGCAAGCACCCCACCAACAAAGGAGGAACGCCATTTGGGTATTGCTATCATTGGCAATATGAGCAGGGCATGTCCCCTAACGAGGTAGACGGCGATGATTTTTGCAGTTATGGGGAGCGAAAGGAGGATGAAAATGGAAGAACTTAACGGCTACACCCCACCTGCCAGCTTGAATTTAAGCGACTTTCAGGATGCTATCGGCGATGCCGTAGTACAGGCGATTATAAAAATTGGTATCCGGGTGAATCGGGAAGAACTTCTGAAAGCTCTGAAATATGATAGGGGGCAGTACAAGGCGGGGTATGATGCTGGTTTCGCAGACGGGTTCATTGAAACGCTCCACATAGTTCGGTGCAAAGACTGTATCCACCGGCAGGGGGACGAAAACCCTATGTGTATGCTGCATACCGAGCCTTACCCAAATGTCAGAGGCTACAAGGGCGAGGCTGTTTGCGTGGAAATGAACGACTTTTGCAGCTACGGAGAAAGGAGAAAATCGAATGAAAATCACACTTGATATTCCCGATGGTATGGGCTGCAGTTTCCTGAACGGCGTAGTGGAAACACGCAGCGGGCTGACGATGGTGACCTATGCACTGGATAGCGACGATCTGCACGATGGGGCAGAAATCAAACTGCCACGGGAGGCACAACAGCAATGAGCAAGAAGCCGGACTATCTCACCCTGTGCTCCATAGCCGCCCAGAAGGCTGGGACGAGATACGGGAAGTACATGGCAATGCACGGATACCACCCGCCGATTCAGGCCGATGTGGAGGACGTGGAAGCCCCGCAGGGCATTTCCAAAATCTGCCCACAGTGCGGGAAGGAATTTACGCAGGGCAAGATCAAGCAGAAAATCTATTGCAGTTTGGAGTGCCAAAAAGCCCACGCTCAGAGAGCCGCCAAAAGGAGATACCGTGACAGGAAAGCGGAAAGAGGTGGCACGATGTGAATATTGCGCTTAACGCTGATTGCATGGAAATCATGCGGGAGTATCCGGATAAATATTTCGACTTGGCTGTAGTCGATCCGCCGTATGGAAGCGGGGGGGGGGAGTTCGTCAGCGGCACCCGCTTCGGTGGACGCTTTGACAGGTACCTGCAAGATTGCCCGGACGGGAGGAAAGTGGGCGGCAAAGTTCGGAAAAAAATCACGAGCTGGGACTATGCCCCCGGCGAGGACTATTTCAATGAGCTTTTCCGGGTGAGCAAGGAGCAAATCATATGGGGCGGGAACTATTTCCAGCTCCCACCCAACAGATGCTTTTTGGTCTGGCTGAAAACAAATATACCGGAAAACTTTTCTATGGCAATGGCGGAATATGCTTGGTGCAGTTTCAACGATAACGCGAAAGTTATCAAAATGTCATCTGCGGGCATAGCGGGCAGATTTCACCCAACTCAAAAGCCGGAAGAATTATACCGATGGATATACGCCCACTACACGAAGCCGGGATTCAAGATTCTGGATACTCATCTTGGTAGCGGTAGCTCCCGGCGGGCGGCGTATGATTTCGATCTGGATTTTGTAGGAACGGAAATTGACAAGGAATATTTTGAAAAACAGGAGGCGGTGTGGGCAGAATATACAGCACAGCAGCGGATTATCCTGTGATGGAAACGGGGCGGTAATGTGGAGTACAGGGACGGCAGGAAGTATTGCGTCGGGTGCCGGTATTTCTTCGGATATTGCGAAGGCAGCCGGTGCTGCAATTACATATTCGTCAGCGGGGAAAAGCGGCCTTTCCCGCCTGGGAAGGATTGCACCGAAAGGAGGGAGAAAACGGAGAACAGGAGACAGAATTTAATATTATAGCTTTATCCCTGTATAGTATATATTAAATATAATCTTATATCTTGTGTGTATTGTGTATATCTATACAGAGATTTAATAAGATATGCAAGGAGGAACGGAATGAACTGGAAGTATGAGGCCATTGAAAAGCTAAAGGAATACAGTGCAAAGGCACAGTCCCTGAAAAGCATTCCCGAAGAAATGGCGCGGCTGGAATCCGCTATGCAGAGTATCCGAAGCGCCACGGCTGACGGTACGCCGGTAAGCGGCGGTGGTTCCGGCCGGGAAGATGCGATGCTATCGAATATCGTTCACCGTGAGGAACTGGCGCGGTCACTCGAACAGGCGAGAAAATGGGTGTCGCTTGTGGATTCCGGGCTTGAATCGCTTAGCGCCGATGAAAAGAAGATACTGAGCAGATTCTACATAAGCCCGGCCAGAGGCAACGTCGATGCCCTGTGTGAAGAGCTTGGAGTGGAAAAAGCTCAGGTTTACCGCCGCCGGGATTCAGCACTACGACATTTCACGCTATGCCTGTATGGGCAGACTGAAAGCTGAAAAATGAGAAAAAAATGAGACGATTTTTCAGTTTGAATGTGCTATACTGGTAAAAAAGAAAAAGCGCAAGAGGCTTGGGATTGTTCCTGAGCCTCTTTTTGCATGGCGCGGCAGACAGCGAGTCGGGTACCCTCTCCCCAACAGAAGGCCGTTCGAGTCGGCCTCGCGCCAATTATTTTGTATGAGCGGTGGTGACACAATGGCATCCGGGAAAAGCCCCTGCGGAAGAAAGCCGCGATACAAGTCTGCGGCAGAGATGCAGGTAAAAATTGACGAATACTTTGAATCTTGCGAGGGCGAGCTTTTGCGAGGGAGCGCCGGGGAGGTCATCACAGACAAATTTGGCCGACCGGTTTACGTTGGCCAGAAGCCGCCTACCGTCACAGGGCTTGCGCTTGCTCTCGGATTTACCGGGAGGCAGGCGCTTTTGAATTATCAGGCGAAACCGGCATTCATGGACACGATATTGCGCGCGAAGGCAAAATGCGAGGCTTACGCCGAGGAAAGACTTTATGATCGTGACGGGGCGAACGGCGCACAGTTCAGTTTGAAATGCAATTTCGGCTGGAACGACAGGCAACCGGCACAAGGTGGGTCTGAGGTGAGTATCATTGACGACGTGTAATCTGTCAAGCCTGATTTCCCCGGCGTTTTACGAATCGCACAGGGCTGTCAAAAACAATGAAATCAATGAGCTTGTGGAGAAAGGCGGGCGCGGCTCGGCAAAGTCTTCATTCGTTTCTGTGGAAGTCATTCTGGAAATGGTGAAGCACAGTCAGTGCCATGCCGTCGTAATGCGGAAGGTAGAAAATACTCTCCGCAGGTCTGTGTATGCACAGATATGCTGGGCGATTGCGGAGCTTGGGCTGGCAAGCAAATTCCGCTGTACGGTATCCCCAATGGAATGCACATTTTTGCCGACGGGGCAGAAAATTCTTTTCTTCGGGATGGATGACCCCGGAAAGCTCAAGTCAATCAAGGTGCCGTTTGGGTATATCGGGATTGCATGGTTTGAAGAGCTTGACCAGTTCGACGGTGCGGAGCAGGTACGTAATGTGGAGCAGTCTCTTTTCCGAGGCGGCGAATATTCTATGTGCTTCAAGAGCTTTAACCCTCCAGCTACGGCGCGGAACTGGGCAAACCGGTACGCGCTGGAACCAAAGCAGGGAAAGCGTGTACACCACAGCACATACCAGACAACCCCCGCCGATTGGCTGGGGGCTCGCTTCCTGAATGATGCGGAGCATCTGAAAGAAACCAACGAAACAGCTTATCGGCATGAATACCTGGGCGAGGTCGTGGGCAGTGGAACGCAGGTATTCGAAAACCTGAAAATTGAGACTATCAGCGATTACCAGATATCCCAGTTTGATCGCATCCTGAATGGCGTGGACTGGGGATGGTACCCAGACCCGTGGGCATTCAACAGGTGTTACTATGACGCGGCACGGCGGACGCTGTATATTTTTGACGAACTGACTCGCAGACGGACGGGAAACCGGGAGACTGCGGCGCTCGTTCTGGAAAGAATCAGCCCGGAGGAAACCGTCATTGCCGATAGCGCGGAAAAGAAGAGCATCGACGATTACCAGTCATACGGTATCCGTTGCCGCGACGCTGAAAAGGGCGCAGGGAGCGTGAACTACTCAATGAAATGGCTGCAATCTTTGGCAGCCATTGTCATTGACCCGGAACGGTGCCCGGATACGGTGACAGAGTTTTCCGAGTATGAATATGAGCGAGACAAGAAGACGGGGGAAGTCTTGCAAGGCTACCCAGATCTTAACAACCACCACATAGATGCGGTTCGGTACGCTACGAACCGGATATGGAAGCGGAGAGGAAAATGAGAAGAATTAAAAGATGGATCGTGGATATGGCCCCGATTTGGGCGAAAGCGTCGTTGCAAGCCGATATCAGGACGCTTGAAGCGGAAAATCGGCAGCTTCGGGCGGAAGTGGATACTTTGAACGCCTATATACAGGGATTGCAGTATGCAACCCGTGCGCTGCGGCGCATCACGATCAACGCAGGAGGAGAGAAGCGTGATTTATCCGAACAGTGATTATGAAATGGCGTTTCGCGCCGTTGACATGACATCTCCGGAAATGAAAAAGGCCATCCAGAGGTGGCAGAATCTGTATTATGAGAAGGCCGCGGCCTCGGATTATGACCCGTGCCAGCGGGTTCCATATACCATCGTCCGTAAACTGACAAAGACGGCATTTTCGGAGTATTCGGCATCCAGCAAAGACGCGTTTGTTTCCGAAATCCTCGATGCGGCAGACGCGAAAAAGAAAAGCGCCATGCAAAAAGCCTTGATCTGCGGAGAAAGCGGCTTAAAGCCTATCCCGACGGGCAGCGGTTTCCGCTTCGCAGTTGTGAGCAGACCGAACATTCTGGTATTTGGCCGGGACGGGGACGGGAATATGACCGACATCGGCATGGCAGAAAAAAGCATCCGTGACAGATTCTATTACACACTGTTGGAACGGCGCACGGTGGATGATAGCGGGTATCTGACCATTACCAACAGACTGTATCGGTCGAGCGACCAGAACAGCTTGGGGCAGGCTGCTGCGCTTACAGAGCTGCCACAGTATGCGGAACTCGCAGAAGAATACACGTTCCCTGAGCCACTGGGAAGCGTCGGCGTTGCATGGCTGAAAACGCCGATTGACAACAGTGTGGACGGTAGCCCCGACGGGGTATCCGTTTATGACGCGGCTGTCGGCCTGATTGAAAATATCAACCGGAACGAGGCGCAGATCAACGGAGAGTTCGAGCGTGGGAAAAGCCGGATTATTGCCAGCGCGGATATGCTGGAGGTTGACGAGGTCGGCGGGCGGAAAAACCTGTCCGCAAGCGTATTTACCGCAGTGGATGAATCCCCCGACGATATAGGCATCACTATTTTCTCCCCGGCGCTGCGGGAACAGTCGTATCTTGCCAGAAAAACGGAATATCTCCGGAATGTGGAGAACGTGATAGGCTTAAAGCGCGGGCTGCTGTCCGAGGTGGAGGCCGCAGAAAGAACGGCTACCGAGGTAACGTCCTCTGAGGGTGACTACAACCTGACGATTATCGACTTCCAGCAGATGTGGGAAAGCGCACTGCGAGAGGCCGTCAGACTGTGCGGCGTTCTGGGGCGGATGTACCGCGTACCCGGTGCCCACGACGTGGAAGATGATTCCATTGTCGTGGATTGGGGCAACGGCGTTCTGTTCGATGAGGAAAAGACCTGGGCTGACTACAAGGACATGGTCGCGGCGGGGCTGCTGAAACCTGAGATTGCACTCGGGTGGAAATTTAACATGCCCCGGGATACGGAAGCACAGTTAGCGAAAATTCGGAAGAAGTACATGCCGATAATAGAAGAAAACGGCAATGAAGGAGGGGCAGAAGATGGGCGGTAGAGGTAGTGCCGGTGGCGTGGCGGCTGCGTCCGCGCCGAAGAAAGCCGGAGGCATTGAGAGCCTTTTGGAGAACATGAAATCCCTTGATAACTATGGCTCTGAAAAGCTACAAAAAGAGGACTTGTCGAAAAAGCTCCCCACATACGGAGATAAAGTGCAAAGCTCCTATATCGACTATGTAAAAAAGCAGACTGGCATTGACCTCACTCCGGTGAGGGACACTTACTTTGACAACCGAAAGGGTTTTAATATCGATACAAGCAAATTAAGCCCGTCTGCTTTATCCACAATCAAGAGACTAGCAAAAACATATCCCGGTGGCTATGAGGTTCGTTTTTCCGCCAATGGCGCAACACGGCTTTATATTGCCGTTGAGCGCAAAAAGAAAAAGTAATGGGAGGACGCGGCGCAAGCAGCGGCGGCCGGAAACTGAAAGACGGTACATATTTGCCATATGGGAGCGAGTATAAAAGCGTTTATCAGTCCGGCAATATCAAGTTTTTAGTGCCAGCCAACGGACAGGTAAAAGCGCCGCTTGAAACTATGACAAAAGGGCGCGTATATGTGACCGTCGGTTCTGACGGAGAGCCGCGCTATATATCGTATTACGACAAGCACAACAAGAAATTCAAGCAAGTGGACATTCGAGGCAAGCCGCACATGATTAACGGGAAACCGGAATTGCCACACACCCACAAGGGTTATGAACACAATGAAAAAGGCGACGCAAAACCATCGACAAAAGAACAAAAAATGGTTGAGCGTGTGATGAAAACATGGTACAATAGGCATAGCAAGTAGTAGTTTATACAGGAAAACGCCCTTTCAGGGTATTCCGGTGCGACTCCGGGCGCTTGCTATGCCGTAAGGTACAGAAATGTATCTTGCGGCATTTTTATTGGAGAAATCTATGATTAACTTTGAAAATCTGGACAAATTCGCATTTCCCGGTGTCGGCAAGTACGGCATACCACAGATTGAGCCTGCCAAGGCGTACCCGGCGGGCGAATTTATACCGATGAACTATGCCATAAGCTGCAAAAATCCGGAAGGAAAAATTTTGCATTCTTTTGTGGATGATTACCAATTTACCAGGTTTTGGAATACGCCAGACCGATATATTCCTATGCTGTCTCGGTTCACCGCCGTGTGCGCACCGGATTTTTCCACATACACAGATATGCCACTGGCCATGCAGATTTACAACCACTATCGGAAACACTGGCTTGCGGCGTATTGGCAGGCGCACGGGCTTACAGTATACCCAACAATCAGTTGGAGTGATGAACAATCCTATGATTGGTGCTTCGATGGCGAGCCGGTAGGCGGCGTTGTTGCCGTGTCCAGCGTGGGAACGCAGAACAACAAGGAAGCTAATCGGCTTTTTCTCAAAGGATATGAAGAAATGATGAAGCGATTAGCACCGTTATTTGTGATTTTTTACGGTAAAGTGCCGCTTGAATGCGATTGGAATGTAATTCGGGTACAGCCGCATTACAAACAGATAGAGGGCAGGAGAAAAGCCAATGCTGACCGCTGACCAGATTGAAGCCCTTGGAGATAAGGCACAGCAGCTCATTACCCCGGTGACGGAGTTTCTGATTGAGGATATCGCCAGGCGAATTGCGGAAGCCGGCCAGTTCACCAGCACAGCGGCCTATCAGACGTGGAGACTTCAACAGCTGGGTGTTTCTCAGCGGCAGTTAAAAAAGGAGCTTCGAAAGCGGCTGAAAGTATCCCACCGGGAGCTTCGGCGGCTGATAGAACAGGCCGGGGAAACCGGATACAGTTATGACATCCGGAAACACCCCTATGTACAGGCGGTGCCATTCCGCAGTAATGAGGTCTTGCAGCAGATTGTGTCTGCTGCGGCGCAGCTGGCCGATTCTGAGCTGGACAATATCACCCAGACGATGGGTGCTGTCATGCCGAATGGCAAGGCTGTGGGGCTTACAGACGCTTACAGACAGGCTTGCGATTTCGCCTTTACGAAGGTTTCGACGGGGGCGCAGGATTATGCCTCCGCCATCCGGGAGGCTACCCGGAATCTTGCGGAAAAGGGAATTGTCACAATCGACTATGAATCCGGCGTTCATACCTCCATGGAAGCCGCTGTCCGGCGTAGCGTTATGGGTGGCCTGGGGTTAATGCAGGAGCAGATCAGCCAGCAGAACCACGATGATTTCGACTGCGACGGCTGGGAGATATCCGCTCACGCGGCCAGCGCCCCCGACCATGAGCCGATTCAGGGCAGGCAGTACAGTGACGCAGAATACGAGAAACTGAATAACTCCCTTGTGCGGCGTATCGGTACGCTGAACTGCGGTCATGCGGCTTTCCCGATTATTCTGGGTGTTGATTCTCCGCAATACACGACGGAGGAACTGGAAAAATTCAGGAAAGATAACGAAAAAGGCATTGACTACGACGGGAAGCACTACACCACGTATGAGGCTACCCAGCGTCAGCGGCGGCTTGAATCCTCAATCCGGAAGCAGAAACGCAGGATTTTGGTTGATGAGGCCACAGGGGACAAAGAGAACTTACAGCGCGATCAGATCAAGTACCATGTTTTGGATCAGGAATATAAGCGCTTTTCCGAAGCGGCGGGGCTGCGGATGCAGCATGAGCGCATGGAAATGCCCGGGTTCGGCGCAAAACAGGCCAGAGAAGCGGAAAAGGCGGCAGAAAACTATGAGAAAGGGAGTAAGCAAGCATGATGTACTGCCCATACGCAGTAAACCGTCATCTGGTTCAGCAGACAACGTATGAGTATAACGATGACAACTACCAAACACTTCAACAGACGATAGAACACAACACCGCCGAGTTTGTGGAGTGCAAAAAGGAATTATGCGGCGCATGGCGCGATGGGAAGTGCCACTATAATCAAGTTGATTGAAGCAACTATTCGGGTTTTCCGAACGGTTGCTTTTTTCATACCATTTTTGCCGTGGCAGGCGTAAAACAAGCCGACAGCAGGGGACGCAACCCCCATATAACAAAGCATAGCTGAGAAAGGAAGTATATGAAACGTGAGTTTTTGCAGAATTTCAAGGTAGGAGACCAGCCCCTGAGCAAGGAGATCATTGACGAGATCATGGCAGAGAATGGCCGGGATATCGAAGCGGCGAAAAAGCCCTTTGCTGACTATGACACCATCAAGAGCCAGCTGAGCGAAGCGCAAAAAACCATTTCCGACTTTAAGGAGCAGGACATCGATACCATCAAGCAGTCCGCCAAGGATTGGGAAAAGAAGTACAACGATGCCATTGCCGAGAGCAACCGGAAGGTCGCGGATATGGAATTCTCCCACGCCCTGGATGCCGCCATCACCGGCGCAAAGGGTAAAAGCACAAAGGCAATCCGGGCGCTGCTGGACATCGACACTTTGAGAAGCAGCAAGGACCAGGAAACGGACATTAAGGCCGCTCTTGAAGCTCTCCAGAAGGACAGCGGCTATTTGTTCGATGACGGCAAAATGCCGCCCCCCTATGCCGGGAAGACCGGTACAGGGCAGCAGGAGCCTAACGGCGAACCGACGACCCTCGCCGGTGCGCTCAGGGCAAATTACAACATGAAGTGAAAGGATGATTTTTAACTATGGCAATTACTCTTGCAGAAGCAAAGGTCGGCATGGCCGACAAGGTCGATCAGCAGGTGGTCGACGAGTTCCGGCGCAGTTCTCTGTTGCTGGACAGACTGGTGTTTGATAACGCAATTTCCCCCGGTACCGGCGGTTCTACTCTGACCTACGGTTACATTCAGCTGAAAACCCCCTCTACTGCGGCTGTCCGTGCTATCAACAGCGAATACACCGCAGGCGAGGCGAAGCGGGAGGAAAAGACCGCCAAGGCCGTTATCATGGGCGGTTCCTTCCAGGTTGACCGTGTGATTCAGAGCACCTCCGGAGCCATTGATGAGCTGGCATTCCAGGCGCAGCAGAAGATCAAGGCAACCAGCAACTATTTCCACAATCTGGTGATCAACGGCACCTCCGCCGCGTCCGGCACCGAGTATGTCACGAACACCTTCGACGGCCTTAGAAAGGCTCTGGCGGGCACCTCCAACGAATTCACTACGGACATTGACCTGTCCGATTCCACCAAGCTGGACAGCAACGCCAATGCTTTCGTTGACCAGCTGGATCAGCTGACCCACATGGTGGACGGCGGCGCTTCTATGCTGCTGATGAACACCGCCATGCTGCTGAAAGTTCGGGCGGCTGCCCGCCGTGCGGGGTATTACGACCGCAAGAAGGACGACTTCGGCAGGGCTGTGGAGTACTTCGGCGATATCCCCATCATGGACGCCGGTATGTACTACAACGGCACCAAGTCCGTGGATGTCATCGACACCTCCACCCCCAGCACCACCGCCGCCGGTACTTCCAGCATCTACGCTGTGAATATCGCCCTGGACGGTTTCCACGGCATTTCCCCCACCGGAACCGGCGTCATCAACAGCTATATGCCCGATCTGAAAGCCCCCGGCGCTGTGAAGAAGGGCGAAGTGGAGCTGGTTGCCGGTGTCGTTCTTAAGAACACGCTCAAGGCGGCAGCGCTGAACGGCATTATCCTGAAGCCCAAGACCGCGTAACGGAAAGGAGGCGCCCTGATGATTGACTATGATTTTTACATAAGCAGCTTTCGGGGCGACGCTATCCCCGCAGAGGACTGGAACACGTGTGAAGCCCGTGCGGCGGCGCAGCTGGCAAAATACAAGCGCATATACACGGTAAAGGCACCGGAGGAGAACTCCGAAGCCCTTGCCGTGTGCGCCATGGCAGAGGCTATTTACGGCTTTGATCTGATTACCAACGGTGAGGGCGGCGCTGTTCAGTCTGCGTCTATCGGCTCCGTTTCGGTGAGCTATGGTAGCGGGAACGGTGTTGATGTCAGCGCCAAGGGGCAGTCGCGGGAGCTGTACCGATGCGCCTGCCTGTATCTCGATATCTACCGGGGGTGCTAGCTATGGTGAGAATCAAGCGCCGCAGCTGCCCCGTAGACTACCGGCTGTGCAATCAGGCGGTCACGGTATACCACCGGGACGGCGACAAAGTAACCAGAACGGTACACGATAGAGCCTTTTTGGATTACAAAAAAACCGAGAATGTGGACAAGACCGGCAGTAAGGAAGTCAATTCCTTTCTGCTGGTCATTCCCTGTTCGGAGGTATGCGTTTATCCGGAGGACAAGGTGCTGCTGGGTTCCGGGGAGGAAATCACGGCGGCGCAGTGGCCGTCCTTCATTCCGGTGAAGGTTCCCGGGCTGGTTGTTGTGAAGTACGTTGACCCCAAATACTGGGGCGGAAAGCTGGTTCATGTGGAGGCGGGCGGATGAAAACACGGATAAAGGTTGACATGAAGCCCGTCGACACCATCCTGACAAGGCTTGGCGTGAATAAAACCGGCGATGTGCAGATGCAGCTTACCCGGATAGTGAACAAGCGGATAACGCGGTACATGCCGTTCCGAACCGGTGTGCTTTCCACGAAGCTTAAGTATATCTCAAGCCCGACAGAGATCACGGTTATGGCACCATACGCCCGGTATCAGTACTACGGCAAAGTCATGGTAAATGCCAAAACCGGAAAAGGCCCCGCTTTCATTCCGGGAGTTGGATACCGGTACAGAAAAGGAACCGTGCTGAGAGCGACTGATCGGGATTTGAACTATGACACCACCAAGAACCAGCAGGCGGGACCGTTCTGGGACAGACGCATGATGGCGGCAGAGAAAGACCAAATTGCGCACGACCTACAGGCTTATATCAACAGGAGGAGCGGAATATGACGGCGCTGGAAAAAATCAAGGACTTTATCGGGCAGTACCCCGGCGCGGATATCTTCCGCGATTTCCATGTTGACTACACAGACCAGATTCCATTCAACGGCGGTGTTTTCCCCTCCGGGCTTGTGGAGGTTTCCAGAACACGGGATATCCTCGGGAACACGACCGTGGTCAACCAGTACAATTTCGGGCTGTACTACGTGTTCGAGAAGTCCCCGGGGGATGATACCGGAGCATCTGAAAATGCGGGCTGGGTCATGGACTTTCAGGAGTGGGTGCAGAAAATGTCCGTTATGGGCAATGCCCCCACCTTTGGGGATGACCCGAGGGCGGAGAAAATCACCGCGCAGAACGGCGTCCTGTACGGTGCAGACGAAGAAGGAACGGCAATGTACATGGTACAGCTGTCCGTTCAATTCAAAAAACGATTTATGAGGTGAAATAATGGCAGATTTAGAGTTTAATACCGCATCCGGCCAGACCGTAGACCGTGAGCTGCTGATCGCGTACCTGAACACCGGAACAACCTCTGCTCCTGTGTGGTCGCCGCTTGGCAGCCGCGTCACGGATTCCAGCATGGAATACGACTGGCAGGAGGAATCCAACAAGGATATCCTCGGTACGACCAGAAGCACGATGAAAAAGCCAATCATCACGCAGACCTTTGACCCGTGCGATCTGGACGCCGGAGACGCTGCGGTTCTGAAAATTTGGAACCTGGCTGTCAAGGAGCAGAACGTGGCAGCACTGACCAATCAGGATATGCTGATTGTGCATCTGTACGCCGGGACTAAGGGCACGGCGGCCTTTGCAGAGCGCTACAGCGCCTGTATGGTCAAGCCGTCCAGCCTTGGCGGCGAGGGCGGCGGCTTTGTTGGAATGCCGATGGACATTACATACGGCGGCGCACGCACGGTAGGTACTGCGGCGGTAAGCGCCGGAACCGTTACGTTCACGGCTGATACCTGATGCAAATACGGGGCGGTGAGAGCCGCCCCGAAATCTTTGGAGGGATTATGAAAGAACTGACACTGAATACTGGCGAAATCGAGTATAGGCTTAACGATAAATGCACGGTTCGGTTTAACCCTACAGACCCCGCATTTGCCGACCGAATTTATTCGGCGCTCGACGAGCTGTCCCGGAAGCAGGAAAGCAAGAACCCGGACAACATGAGTACAAGAGAAACGTTTGACTACCTCCGGAAGCTGGACGCAGAGATGCGGGAGACGATTGACGGCTGCTTCGATACCCCTGTATGCGAGCCGTTGTTCGGCAAAATGAGCGTGTATGCAAGCGCGGAGGGGATGCCCCTGTGGATGAATTTAATGCTTGCCATTATCGACGAGTTCGATGATGGAATTAAGCGGGAAAAGGCGTTCCACAGCGAAAAACTGGCGAAATATACAAAGAAGTACAGCCGATGATGTACGAACTTCCGACATCTGTCAACGTATGCGGAACAGATTATGATATTGAGACGGATTTTCGGGCGATTCTGGATATATTCTGCGTTCTGGAAGACCCGGATTTGACAGGCAATGAAAAGGGAATCGGGATGCTTGGAATCTTCTACAAAAGATTTTTTGATATGCCCGCAGAGCATTTCGGCGAGGCTGTTCAAAAATGCTACTGGTTTATCAATGGTGGCAACGACAAAGTCTGCAAAAACGCCACAAAGTTGATGGACTGGGAGAAGGACTTTCCGATTCTGATTGCCCCGGTAAACCGCATTGCCGGGACGGAAGTCCGCTCCATGCCGTATTTGCACTGGTGGACATTTCTTTCATATTACATGGAAATCGGGGATTGCTTCTTTGCACAGATCGTGCGGATACGGGATTTGAAGGCGAAAGGAAAACTGAAAGACAAAGCGGATAAGGACTTCTACCGGCGAAACAGGGACGCTGTGGATATAAGGACGCAGTATTCCGACACGGAGAACGAAATTATAAAGGCGTGGACGTGAAAACACCCGCAATTTCAGCCATTTTTTTCACGTCGTCACGGTTCCAGAGAAGAACACCAGTTGCGTCTGCTGCTTGCTTTGCGCCTTCCGTAAAATAGCGATTTGTCATTACAGCACCAACGTGACAATGGTAGATTGTTTTCCCGGTGTTAACCTCCTGCACTGGCTTATTCCCTAGATCTGTTGCGTAGCACTTACACTGTATCGCATACTTTATGCCAGCTTTTTTCGCGAGTATATCAACGCCCTGATCGCCGCTACCCCGGGTGACCTCGACATCAATAAACCCGTTTTTCCTCAAAATATCGGCACACCAGAATTCAAAAGCGTGTCCTTCCATGCAATCTATGGCAGACATTCCCATTTTTTGCACCGGGCGGGCAATAGCGCCATGCTGATTGCGGATAATCTTCCACGTAAAATCGGGATACTTTTTAACAAATCCAAGTTCTTCTAGCTCGTTTGCCAAGTCAGACGCCACGTTAAAACTCCGTATTTCAAGCTTTCTTTGAAGCATGGAGATTGAAAAAGGTTCGAGATTCGGTAATAGCTGTATTGCATCACGAACCATTTGCGGGGTGACCTTTCTGGCAAAGTAATACCTCTTAGAAAGATACTTTGCACTCAGAATTCCGCAAACTATTGGAACAACGAGGATAGTTATTGTATACCCAGCGCCAACAGTGATTTTTCCGTTTTCGTTCGCAGGCAAAATAGCCGTGGCAAGAGACAGAATAAGAAGAGCGGACAAGAACCACGCTACGGAAAAAATGAATACTGTTTTCAGTTTTTTCATAAGGCAATCCCCCAGTGCATTATTTTATCATTTAATTTCAACAGTTCCTATAGCGCATTAAAAGAGCAGGTGATTATATGGCAAATGCTGACGGTTCAATCATTTTCAGCACGGAGATCGACAACAAAAAAGCACAAGCTGAGCTTGATAAACTGGAAAAGAAAATAGCTTCCCTGGAAATCAAGGCAAGCCAAGCTGGGGCAAAGAAAATACCGCTAGAGGAGCAGGCCGATTCTTTGGGCGTGGCACTGGATGACGCAAAGCAGAAGCTCGAAGCGTTAAAAGCCAGTGGCGCATCTCCCGGTGCGATAGGGGCGCAATCGGAAACGGTTACTTCGCTACAGTACCAGTGGGATCAGGTTAACAACAAGATTGACAGATATAACCGCGAAATTGAAAAGGCCAACGGTGATATTGATGTCTCCAAGAGCCGGGCGGGAGAACTCGCCGCGCAACTCGCTTCGGCTGGACGCAATACCGAGAAAATGAGCGCTGGTGTCAAAAAGGCGGAAAAAAGCGCGAAAACTTTCGCCAGCCGAATGAAATCTGTCGTTCGCTCTGCGCTTGTGTTTACAGTTATTACGCAGGCGCTTTCAAAGTTTCGGAATTGGATTGGTGATGTGATCAAGGTCAGTCCGGAAGCAACTGCGGCCATTGCAAGGCTCAAGGGTGCTCTGCTTACACTGGTACAACCATTGGTAAATATCATCATACCAGCGTTTACGAAGTTCGTCAACATCCTTGCCGCAATAATTAACAAAATCGCAAGTGTGTTTGCAGTGCTGACGGGAAAGACCGTAGAATCATCGAAAGCGGCAGCAGAGGCATTAAATAAGCAAACATCCGCGCTTAACGGAACGGGAGCGGCTGCAAAAGAGGCAAAAAAGCAACTGCTCGGATTTGACGAGATCAACCAGCTGACCGAAGATACGTCCGGCGGCGGAGGAGGCTCTGGAACGATAGCACCCGATTTTTCCGGATTTGATGATACAGAGGACGAGTTAAACACCATTCTCGGGCTTGTTGGAGCTATAGCAACCGGCCTTCTGGCGTGGAAAATTGCAAGCCTGTTTACCGATAGTCTGAGCATGATCGGAGGTATTGCGCTTGCTGCCGCAGGCGCGTTCGCACTGGTTTATTTCTGGCTTGACGCATGGAACAACGGCATTGATATGCAAAACTTCCTCGGTATGCTCGCTGGTGCCGCCGCTCTAGCCGGAGGTCTTGCCATTGCGTTCGGGTCTACCGCCGCAGGCATAGCGCTTGTAATAGGTGGCCTTGCAATGCTGGTTGTTGGAATAAAGGATGTCATTGAAAACGGATTTACCCTTGAAAACACGTTAACCATCATTGCCGGACTGCTGGCAGCTGGGCTTGGAATTGGCCTGTTAACCGGCAACTGGATTCCTTTGTTGATTGCCGGTATTGCCGCCGCGCTTATAGCGCTGGTTTCCTTTACCGGACATGGTGAGGAACTAATCAACGGATTAAAGGAGACTATCGACGGATTCGGTAAATTCTTCAAAGGTGTTTTTTCCGGGGATATGGAAATGACTGCCGAAGGATTAAAGCAGATATGGGACGGCCTTAAAAATACATGGAACGCTATCATTGATTCAATCAGGGACGCATGGAATATGTTCATCGAGTGGTTGCGCGGGAAAAATCCAGAATTAGCCGCAATTTTTGAGACATACGGGAAACTGGTTTCCGACCTTTACAACTCCGTGAAACAAATCCTAGGCGGCATTATCACATTTATTTCAGGAGTATTCACGGGGGACTGGGATAAAGCATGGGAGGGCGTAAAGCAGATTTTCAATGGCATATGGAACGGTATTGTATCGATTCTGGAGGGCGCAGTAAATCTCATCATCGGCGGCATAAACTGGATGATTCGCCAACTGAACAAAATTCAGATTAAAGCGCCAGACTGGCTTGGCGGCGGCACAATTGGCTTTAATATTCCTGCAATCAGCACCGTCAGCATTCCCCGACTGGCGCAAGGCGCAGTTATCCCGCCTAACCGTGAATTTATGGCCGTCCTGGGTGACCAGAAAAACGGAACAAACGTTGAAGCCCCTCTGGAAACCATTAAACAGGCTCTTGCGGAGGTGCTTTCGCAGAACGGTTCCGGCGAGGAAATCACGATCAAGTTCACCGGCGACCTTGCGACCCTTGCGCGGGTGCTGACACCTGAGATCACCCGTCAGCAGCGCCGGACACAGCGGGCATTGGGGGTGTAGTATGGCAAAACCATATTTCAAGATCAACGGTGTGGACATCCTCCACCTCACTCAGGAGGGCGGCATAAAATGGCAGCGTAACGATGTGGAAAGCCCCAACGCTGGGCGAACCATGGACGCTACCATGCACCGTGGCCGGGTGGCGCAGAAATACCGGGCTGATATCACGTGCATGGATATGAACCGCGCGGAAGAGCTTGCGCTTATGGCGCTGATAAACCCGGAGTTTGTCACAGTGGAAACGAACCTACACCCGCTATACGAGAGCCAGATGGCGCAATATTATTCCAACAACGTTCCCGCTTCGATCTCCTACGTTGACCCCGATACCGGGGAATCGGTATGGACGGGTATTTCCTTCCCGCTGATCGAGCAGTAAGGAGGCAATATGCAGAAAACATCTGCTCTGTATAGAAAAATCCTTGCGGGCATCCACACGAAGGAAACGCGGGTTTCTATCGGCGATACGGGTTTTCTTGTGGACAAACGGGGAAACGGAATCACGTTCGGCGGCACCCGCATTCTGGTTGGGGCTTCCGGCGCAGATGCCGGATACGGAATGAACATCCTCGCGTCGGTAGAAACTACCGGCGCGATTTTCGATGGGAACGAGCCGACCGTCGGCAATGTAATAAGCCGGGAGTGCGACATTGAAATGCTGAAGCCCTCCGGGAACATTGAGGGAATGTCCCGGATTGCGGTTTATGTAAGGCTTGTCAGCGATGACGGCGAATGCTCCGAGTGGCTCCCGCAGGGCGTATTTTATGCGGATTCCATTGACCAGGACGCTGACGAGGACGATGTGCAGTGGCTTAAAATCCACGGCTACGACGCTATTCTGTTCGCAGAGCAGGATTACCCAGCAGACAGCAAATTGACATGGCCAGCAAAGGATATAGACGTTGTGCGGGAGATTGCCCAGGCAATGGGCGTGACGGTAGACCCGAGGACGGCGGAGATTATGCGCAACGCCTATCCTGTCCAGTACAATCCGGAATATACTTGCCGGGAATATCTTGGATATATCGCCGCCATGTACGCCGGGTGCTTTCTCATGAGCGAATCGGGGGAATTGCTTCTGGTATGCTTCTGGAATATTCCAAAAGAAACCCGCTACCTGATCGATACCCACGGCTACGCCATTACGTTTGGAGGTGACAGGATCGTTGTCTGACGTAATCAATGTCCGAAAATCGCTTTCGTCGCTGGAAAAGCAAGACACTTTCAACGGATATTCAAAAGTCGTTGTTGTCGTGTCAGATGAAATGGAATACTCAGCCGGAACCGACAGCGGGCGAACACTTACTCTGGACTGCCCGTGGGGTACGCAGAAAATGGCTGAGGATATTCTATCGAGAATCCAAGGCTTTCAGTACCAGCCGTATACCGCCGATGGCGCACATATCGACCCGGCGGCGGAGATCGGAGACGGATTTGCCGCCGGAAACTTATACAGCGGGATATACTCCAAAAACGTTTCCCACGGGGCACTGTACACGGCGAATGTATCCGCACCCGGCGGCGAAAAAATCAATTATAAGTACGAGTACAAAACACCTACGCAGCGCAAAATTGAACGCCACTATTCCGAAATGAAGTCCACGTTCAAGGTTCAGGCCGACCAGATTTCCGCCGAAGTCTCTGCCCGTATCGAGCAGGGGAACGAACTCACCTCACGGCTGGACATTCAGAGTGACCAGATCTCCGCGCGGGTGACCAAAACCGGCGGTGACAGTTCGTCCTTCGGTTGGGATCTGCTTAATGATTCCTGGACGGTCAAGGCCAATAATACCACGGTATTCCGGATCACCAAATCCGGCGCGGAAGTCCGGGGGAAGATCACCGCCTTAAGCGGCAAAATTGGCGGTTTTGACATTCAATCCGACTACCTAAGCTATAACAATCAGGTCTGGAACGGCACCAACAGCCGGGGTATTTACATTGGTGTCAACGGCATTCAGTGCGGCTCTGAGGCTAACGGCGTGCAGATTACGCCGACCGGGAATCTGTACGCTGAGAATGGCTATTTCCGGGGAAGCGTCAGCGCTGGTATGATTGACTACGGTGGCAACGATGGCTATTTCAACGGCGAGGGGCTAGAATCTCGCAGTGTCTCCGGCCTTGAGATTGCGGCCGGCACTGTAAGCACGACTAACACCACTGGCGGTATCAATACCTCGCTTGGATATGCGGATTTCGCAAATGGTGTGTTCAATGGGTGGAATACAGCACCCAGTGTATCAACTGAAGACAGAGGACTGATAATTGGAGGCCATACGATAGCTGTAGCTTCTACATCGTTTAGGGATGGAAACGGCGGAACAATATCTCTACAATACCTAACATGGATTTGATATGACCGATTATACTAGGAGGTTTCTATGGAAAAACTGAAAACCGCAACAGGCAAAGAATTCGACTGCGATTATTTCAACCCCTTTCCTCAGGCGAGGCAAATCAATCTGCGGGTGCTGAATACGTCGCTGCCGACAGTGGCAACTGTATTTGCTGAGCCACAGGAAACCGTGCAAATGTGGTTCGAGGGGCAGTACGCCGCCCAATATACGAAGCTAATCGCTATCGTACCGGAAACCGGCGCGGTGCGTGTGGTGCTGGGAAAGGAGTAAAAATGAACCCTGCAATGAAACTTAGGGCAGTCCTGAATACCCTTGAGGGCGTTCAGGTCGCAGGACGGGAAAACTGGGACAGGATGCTGGGCAGTATGCAGGCCATTGAAGAAGTGATTCAGGCGCTGTCCGCGCCTCCTGCGCCCGAAAAAGAGACTGACGTTGAGGAGGGATGACTTATCGCAGATAAAGCAATATCCGAGCTGATTGCAGCAGAACAGATAAAAGCCGCTGACCTTTTCGTCCTGGAGCAGGACAGCGCGGCAAAGAAGCTGACGGGACAAATTCTGCTGAGCTGGCTGACCGCCGCAGCTGACGGCCATGGCGGTATCAGCAGCATCGTGAAGCAGTCCACCAGCGGCCTTACGGATACATACCGTATCACCATGGCGGACACCACTACCTTTGACTTCACCGTAAAGAACGGGCGGGGCATTTCAGCCATTGCCAAAGTCTCCGTCAGCGGGCTGGTAGACACGTACCGTATTACCTATAACGATAATACCACCAGCACGTTTACCGTCACGAACGGCGCAAAGGGCGATAAGGGCGACAACGCATACGTCTGGATTCGGTACGCGTCTCAGAAGCCAACGGCGGCTTCTCACAGCTTCGGTGTTCTCCCTGACAACTGGATGGGCGTATACAGCGGCAATTCCGCAACCGCCCCAACAGACTGGACGAAGTATCAGTGGTTCGAGATCAAGGGCGAAAAGGGCGATACCGGGAATCCGGCAACGCTCAACAGTTCTGCAATCAGCTACCAGACGAGCAATTCCGGCACGGTCGTTCCGTCTGGAACATGGTCAAACACGATCCCGACGGTAGCACAGGGCAAGTATCTGTGGACAAGGGTCACGCTTACGTTCAATACCGGCAGCGCCGTCACCTCTTACTCCGTCTCCCGTATGGGCTTGGATGGCACCGGAGCTGTATCCAAAGTGTGCGGCAAAGAACCTAACTCCAATGGCAACGTTGAGCTAGAAGCTGAAAATGTTGGAGCATTACCTAGTGCTGGCGGTTTAATGACCGGAAATATTGTCATGAACTCCCATCAAATTAAAGCATTAGGTGCGCCCGCGGACAGCGCTGATGCCGCAACCAAGGGGTACGTAGATACGGCGTCAAGTAATGCCAAAACGATTGCAAAGACTGCAACGTTAACTGCTACCGGTTGGTCTGCCAGCGCCCCGTATACCCAGCCTGTTACGGTCTCCGGTCTGACGGATACAAAACGTGCGATGGCTTATCCAGTGTACGGGAGTAACACGTCCACCAATCTTGCGCTGAAAGAGGCGTGCGGCATGGTCAGCTTCGCTTCCCGGTCAGGCAGCACGCTGACGTTTACCTGCCTTGAGGACAAGCCGACAGTGGCTATCCCGATTACAGTGGAGGTGTACGTATGAGCATTGCAGTGCCTTTATATGGATTTGGAGCCAGCGGCGGCGCAGGCGGCACCCTTACCGTCACAGCTCCAGCAAACGTCACCGTGACTGTTTCCAAGGACGGCAAGACAAAGACCAAGAACTCCGGCACCAGCGGCGTGGTTGTCTTCAAGGGGCTTGCAAGCGGAACGTGGACTGTTACCATCACCGGCGACGGCAAGACTGCTCAAAAGAATGTTGTGGTCACAACCGATTATTCAACCGTGATTGCATTTTTCGCAGCCACCATCAACATCACCTATCCCGCCGGTTCGACATGCACTTGCTCTGACGGCACAACGACCCTATCCGCTCCTGACACCAGTGGTACATGGGCTTGCATCGTACCGAACGCCGGGACGTGGACGGTGACCTCCACAAGCGGGAAGGAGACCGACAGCAAGACCGTAACTATCACCACGGATGGTCAGAGCATCTCTGTGGAGCTGAGCTATGCGCTGTTCCTGTTCAAACCCAATGCCCCGAGCGAC
>ERZ780168.509-NODE-509-length-47853-cov-6.263986_pt1 | contig 47853 bp, 45 predicted proteins | sample MGYA00510981_ERZ780168 | MGnify/ENA primary metagenome ERZ780168 (study PRJEB29588, sample SAMEA2158769) | human gut metagenome | biome: human gut; feature: human-associated habitat; material: faeces | place: Denmark | collected 2008/2010 ...
TTTTTATAAAATAATATAGCAAATAACGTCAGCTTATTTGTATCCGAAAAAAAGTAGAAAAATCAGAAAGGTTGGTACTAAACATGAAAAAAATATTATCTATCGTTTTACTTTTTAGTTGTTTATTGGAAACAACCCCATGGAATACAGTGCAGCCATGCATTGCCTCCACTATTACACCATCGGAGCAAATTGTAGAAAGTGACAATTCCTCTATCTCTACTGAAAATTCTCTAATTAGTTATTATGATGTATATGGCGAAGTATATAAGCAAGAACCTATCAGTGTAACCTCATCTAGCATTACTCTTCCAATCTATACTGGACGTCAAGAATACTATCTTGCTAACTTTGTTGGTTGGGTATACGGTGAGAAACCCATCAATGTATATCCTGGAGACGATCTTAGTAACTATACCTTCCTTTTACCAGGTACTACTTGTACGATTTCAGACAACGTGGATTTTGCACCACTTTTTCTTTACAGATGTGTTGCAAGACCTCTTCTTAAAATTGAAAAAGACACTCTCGATATAGGAGAAACAACAACATGCAGTACACTCGGTTTCTCAAATGAATATGTTACCTATCATTGTACCGATCCGTCTATCGCTCGTGTTGAAAGCGATGGGACCATTACCGCATTGCGTGCAGGTACTACAACGATTCAGGCAAATATCTATAGGAAATATGATGGTTATGATGCTCCAGTAACGTTTTCCCTTGAGGAAACTATCACGGTATGTAACGCTTCTACTTCTTCACCAGCTACAACTGTATTACAAACTCCCATAACAACATCAACCATGCTTCCGACACCAACTGCAACTGTAAGACCAACGCCCGCTCCAACAACACTTACAACTGTAACACCTACTATTTTCCCAACACCAATAAAGGTAGTTAACAACGATACGGCAGCCACGCCCCTTGTAGCAACTACTCTGCCCCCAACAAAATTGCCTGTTTCCACTCCACAAGCAGAAATATGGGAGCCAAAGGCAACAAACATTTTGGCTGCCACTACCGCTCCCCAGGTTACACACAATCAAGCAGAACAACAACCACGAGCAACTACTCCTACCTCAGGAACAAACAAAACGCAAAACAAATCGATTACGTATTCCAAACCAAAACGCATAAAAAACATATCATGGAAAAAATCCGTTTTGCATTTTTCAAAAATTGCAAATGTAACTGGATATCAAATTAAATATAGCAGAACGAAAAACGGAAAAGGAAAAACCATCACAACCAAATCTTGCAGAAAAAATATGAAACCTTATCACTTAAAAGGTATCTATTATATAAAAATCAGAGCTTATAAAAAATTAAAAGGTACCACAATATATGGTTCTTGGGCCATTACCAAAAAGAGGTTTTAAAAACATTTGAACTTTTCATATCAAAAATTTATATGCTTTTCTTTCCAAAATGGAATTATTCAGCCAAGTAGAAATGATTGTTCATACTCTAAATAACTACTTACCGTCTAAGAGTAATTGAACAACATTTCTATCGGGCAGACGCCCGATATGAATACACATTGAACACTTGGCGAAGTATTTTTGAGCCTAGTGTGAAAGCGCACAGAGTGAAAGTGTCCAGTCAGAAAAAATATTTTTAGACAATTTGTATATTTTGACGCTTTATGAACGGCTCTAGTTAAACTGTTACGCATATGATATAAAATCATTTTACAAGTATTGCAAACTTAACCAACACACAACGAAAAGGATTTCCTCTCTTCGAATTATTGGTCCAGTATGTATATACTCCACAACAAATCCAGCATTTTTTATACTTGCTTCTAATTTTGCAACTTGATGCTCTATATCATTATCTTGATTGTGAAAAACAAATGAATACTATCACAATTAGCAGGCACAAAGAAAGACAGAGTACATAAGCCTCTGTCCTTCTATTTTTTTAGATATCAATTATCCTAACAAATTCAAAACACCCTGATTTGACTGATTTGCCTGTGCAAGCATTGACTGACCAGCCTGCATAAGAATGTTGTTCTTAGAGTATTTGGTCATTTCTTCTGCCATATCAGTATCACGTAAGCTTGATTCAGCAGACTGTAAGTTTTCAGAAGATGTATCCAAGTTAGAGATGGTATGCTCTAATCTGTTCTGAGTAGCACCCATTTTAGCTCTTTCTGTGGAAACTTTCTGGATAGCCATATCATAGGCATTGACTGCTAAAGATGCTGATGCCTGACTTGTTACATCCAAAGCCTTACCTTCTACACCATCTTTTGTCTGTACAATGTTTAAGTCTTTTGCTTTCATGGAGTTAATTCCAAGTGCAACTTCCTGACCTGCATTTGCACCAACCTGAAGACGGAATGCTTCTTTACCTGTAGCAGCTTGTTTTGACTCTACCATTTCCTCAGACGTAACAGTAATGACATCACCTGCTTTTAATTTATCTGCATTCTTAATAGTAATTGTTGTATCTTCGCCTTCTTTGTTTTTCATTGTAATTGTTAATTCATTATTCTTATCCACAGCATCAGAAATTTTAAACGAAGAAGGATCTTCCCCATTTCCAAATAAATCAGTAATTGATAATACACTTTTATCTGTATTTAATTTATCCAATGTTGCCTTTGTAGAATCCACCTTTGCCTGTAATTCTGCTTTTCTTTCATCGGTGGCACCTGCAGCCCCAGCTGTCTGATCTGATACCGCCTTCTTATAGTCTACAATAGCAGTTGTTAACTCTGTATCAGTTAATGTATCTAACACATCATTCACTTGTTCTACTTTTGCTTTGTTTACAGCATCCGTAATTTTAACCCCTGCAATGCCTTTCACATAAGTATCCAATTTACCTGTAACGTCAGTTACAACATCACTCAAGTCATCATTAGCTGTTACTGCAATGAAGTTTGCAGCAGCTTGGGCTGTTCCTGTAGCAGTTGTATATGCAGGTGCTAATTCAGCTGCTGCTACTCCAGCTTTTGCTTTAGCTGATGTTCCACTGTTAAACAAATTAGTAAGCTCCGTTTTTGCAGCTGTAATGTCATTCGATGAACCAGCACCTGCCGCAACACCATCAGATACTAAAGCATCTACATACTTGTTAATAGCAGCCTTTAAGTCATCTTTAGTAACACCAGATTTCAAAATAGTTTCACCAGTATCAGACTTTGAAGCCTCTGCTAATTTCATAATATTATCTACCATCTTATCAACAGTGTCTTCATTTGAGCTCACTGCTGCAGACGAAGTAGAAGCAGTTTTTTCAAGTGCATTTAACTGAGTTTTTGTAGCAGTAATAGCCGCTTTGATATTTTCTTCTGTCGAATTAGTAGTTGCACCACCACCTGTTATTGATACACCTGTAGTCTCCTGTAATACTGGATCTAATGTAACAGCTGTGTTACCTGTTACCAAGCTATTAATTTTATCAATCATTGAATCTGATAATTTTGATGAAGACTTTGTAGACTGACCCTCAGTAAAATCTTTTGTAATTTCAACACGAATCACATCTGTAAATGCTGCTTTTGCAGATCCATCTGTTGTAATAGATGCACTTACATTACTGTTTGCAAATGTGCTATCTACGCTTGTCTTACCAGCTTTTTCCGTCACAGAGCCCTGTCTGGAACCATCTAACAACTTCTTTGTGTTGAACTCTGTCGTAGTTGCAATTCTGTCTACTTCCTGAGTCAACTGATCGATTTCGTTCTGAATCTGTGTTCTATCGTCATCTGTATTGGTATCTGATGCAGCCTGTACAGATAATTCACGCATTCTCTGTAAAATGCTGTGTGTTTCTGTTAATGCACCTTCTGCTGTCTGGATCATTGAAATACCATCTTCTGCATTGGAAGAAGCCTGATCCAAACCTCTGATCTGTCCTCTCATCTTTTCAGAAATTGCAAGTCCAGCAGCGTTATCACCAGCACGGTTAATTTTATAACCTGATGATAATTTCTCTGTTGACTTTGCTAAGTTGCTGTTTGATACTCCCAAATTTCTGTTCGCGTTCATCGCTGTCATGTTGTGTTGTACTGTTAAACCCATAATAATTCCTCCTTTAATTGCCCCGGCCTTGCCGGGCTTCCCCGCATCCGTGCAGGTGCTTGTCTTTGTAGTTTCCAGCTCTTTTTGAGCTTCTATATAATAACCAGTGACCCCCCGGGTAAACTTGCCACTGGTGTATTACCTATTTTTTTGTAAAGCTTCTCTCTGTTTTCTTTCAAACCGATCCTTTGTTACAATTTTTTGTATCTGTGCTTTTGCATTCTCGGAAAGGTCTGCCTCCTTGTGATAAGTACGAATTTTTCTTCGTTCCTCTTCTGGAAGTGTTTTCTTTAGGACACCACTTCGCACAATATTCATTTCTCTTGGAGCATCCACCAAAATGTGCATATTGTTTGCAGAACCACCTGAAAATACAATGCGGATATCTTCTCCGATATTGATGTACTCTCCCGGTTTGATTGTTAATTTCAACATAAGCCTCAACCTCCTTGTTTTTTCCAACCTTTTTTCTGCCTATACACCTTTGGTCGGACATTGGTTGTGTCTCCTTTTTGTCATAAAAGACATTTACAAAATGCATGGAAATAGGTATTATTTTTACATTCCCCACCAGACAACTGTTTTTTGGCAACATTTACATTTCAGGAGAACGGGTAACAATCTATAACAAATTGTTACCTGTTATGCAGATAAAACTAGAATTGAAAGGATGTTATTATGAGTACAAGTGAACCGATCAAACATAAAAAGGATATAGACGCATTAAAAGAATATTTTTTGAACAGAAAAGAGTACAGAAACTATACATTGATTACTATGGGACTAAATACCGCTTTGCGAATCAGTGATCTCTTACTTTTGAAATGGAAAAACGTGTATAATGAAAATACGAATAATTTTTATAATCATATTTATGTAATAGAAAAAAAGACAAAAAAAGAAAGCCGAATTCCAATCAATCCGACTCTTCAACAAACTTTACGCTTTTACCGAAAACACTTTAATGAACCTACTCCATCTTCCTATTTATTTTACAATACACAAAATCCACTTTATCCTATCAGCAGAATACAGGCATATCGCATTATTGAACGAGCTGCCAGAGATTTAGAGTTTGAGGGACATATCAGTTGCCATTCTCTTAGAAAAACCTTTGGTTATCAGGCATGGAAGGAAGGTGCTGAACCCGCACTACTGATGAGTGTTTTTAATCATTCCTCTTATGAAATCACAAAAAAATATTTGTGTATCGACCAAGATGATAAGGATGCTCTTTTCCTTCAAATGAGCTTGTAAAATAAAATGAAAAAAATTTATTTTTAGGGGTTAAGTTTTTTTAATTTGCTACGATATATATAGTACAAAGGTTAGTGAAACAGGTAACAATTTGTTATAGATTGTTACCTGTTCTATTTATTTTTTGCACTTTTTCTATTATTATACTGCAACCATCCATTTCTTTTGGATAATCGTAGCAGCGTAGAAAATTCGGGTGTCAAAAGCTATTTTCTAGATTACTATTATAAAAAAAGTTACCCTATCGGCACATGTTCTGCAAAATATATGTTGCCGATACGATAACTTTTATTTTTATAACTTTCTGTGAACAGTATCCTTCCTTTTTAAGTATTTATAAATACTTTTTCACATACTGTCCTGTATAAGATTCTTTCTTTTTGGCTACCTGTTCCGGTGTTCCCTTGGCAATCACAGTGCCGCCTTTATCGCCACCTTCTGGTCCAATATCAATAATGTAATCTGCGGTTTTAATCACATCTAAATTGTGCTCAATAACTACCACTGTATTTCCACCATCGGAAAGTTTTCTTAAAATCTCCACTAATTTATGCACATCTGCAAAATGCAATCCTGTGGTTGGTTCATCCAAAATATAAATGGTCTTTCCTGTACTTCTTCGACTAAGTTCTGTAGCCAATTTGATACGTTGTGCTTCCCCACCTGATAATGTAGTAGACGGTTGTCCCAGTTTTACATAAGAAAGCCCTACATCATACAAGGTTTGCAACTTATTACGGATACGTGGGATATTCTCAAAAAACGGAAGTGCTTCCTCTACTGTCATATCCAACACATCGAAAATACTCTTTCCTTTGTATTTTACTTCCAAGGTCTCTCGATTGTATCGCTTTCCGTCACACACTTCGCAAGTTACATATACATCTGGTAAAAAATTCATTTCTATTTTATTGATACCATCTCCACTACATGCCTCGCAACGACCGCCCTTGACATTAAAACTGAAACGTCCTTTGCTATATCCTCTTGCCTTTGCATCTGCTGTTGTGGCAAATAATTCACGTATCATATCAAATACCCCCGTATAGGTGGCAGGATTGGAACGTGGAGTTCTTCCAATCGGAGACTGGTCAATAGCAATCACTTTGTCTAACTGCTCTACTCCCTCAATCGTCTTATGCAAACCAGGAATACATCTGGCACGATTTAATTTTTTCGCTAATGTTTTATATAAGATTTCATTCACTAAAGAACTTTTTCCAGAACCAGAAACACCTGTTACACAGGTCATGATTCCTAAAGGAATATCTACATTGATATTTTTCAAGTTATTCTGTCTGGCACCTTTTATCTTTAAAAATCCTGTTGGCTTTCTTCGTTCTTTCGGCACTGGTATTTCAATACGATGACTCAAATACGCTCCCGTAATTGAATTTGGATTCTCCATAATTTCCTGTGCTGTTCCCTGTGCAATCACTTCTCCACCAAGTTTTCCTGCTCCCGGTCCAATATCCACAATATGATCCGCTGCAAACATGGTATCTTCATCATGTTCTACTACGATCAATGTATTTCCCAAATCTCTTAAATGCTTTAAGGTTAATAACAACTTGTCATTATCTCTCTGATGCAAACCGATACTTGGTTCATCCAAAATATAAAGCACACCTACCAATCCAGAACCAATCTGTGTTGCCAGACGAATACGCTGCGCCTCACCACCCGATAATGTTCCTGTGGCTCTGGATAATGTAAGATAGTCCAATCCAACGTCCATCAAAAAGCCGACTCTTGCATTGATTTCTCGCAACACTAACTTTCCAATTTTTTCCTGTTGTTCTGTTAAAGTAAGCCCCTGAAGGAACTTTTGTAATTCAGAAATGGATAGTTCTGTCACATCTGCAATATTTTTATCGCCTACCGTAACCGCCAAGGATTCCTTCTTTAATCTTTTTCCACCACATTCCTGACAATTGTTGATTTCCATAAATGACTCATATTCTTGTTTCGTGTATTCTGAGCCAGTCTCTCGATAACGTCTGCGAACATTGGCAAGAATTCCTTCAAATACTACATCATATACGCCCTCTCCTCGTTGTCCCTTATAATATACTTTTACAAGTCGGTCTGTTCCATATAGCAACATATGTCTGACTTCCTCTGAAAGTTCCTCATATGGTGTATTTAAGTCAAATTGAAACTCTTTTGCAAGGGCTGTTAAGATCGAACCTGTATAACTGCTTGGGTCTGTTGCCGACTGCCATCCAAGCACTGCAATGGCTCCCTCTGCAATGCTAAGGCTTTTATCCGGAATAATCAGTTCTTCTGAAAACTCCATTCGAATACCAATACCATGACAAACAGGACAAGCACCAAAAGGATTATTAAACGAAAAACTTCTTGGTTCAATTTCATCCACACTGATTCCACAATCCGGGCAGGCAAAACTCTGGCTAAAGTTCATAGGCTTTTGCCCGATTACATCGACTATCATAAGTCCTTCTGCCAATTTCATAACGTTTTCCACCGAATCTGTCAAACGCTGTTCCAAACCTTCTTTTATTACCAGACGGTCTACTACAATCTCAATATTATGCTTGATATTTTTATCTAAAGAAATCTCCTCTGACAGATCATATTGATTGCCATCTACAATGACACGAACATAACCACTCTTTTTTGCCTTTTCAAAAACTTTTACATGGGTTCCTTTTCTTCCCCGTACAACAGGAGCAAAAAGCTGAATCTTGGTGCGTTCTGGAAGCTGCAAAATTTCATCCACCATCTGATCGACTGTCTGGTGTTTAATCACCTTTCCACATTTTGGACAATGTGGAATACCAATTCGAGCATACAGTAATCGAAAATAGTCATAAATCTCTGTCACAGTTCCTACTGTTGAACGTGGATTTCGATTGGTAGATTTCTGGTCAATAGAAATAGCTGGAGAAAGGCCTTCTATACTTTCCACCTGTGGCTTTTCCATCTGTCCCAAAAACATACGAGCATAGGATGATAGAGACTCCATGTATCTTCTTTGTCCTTCTGCATAAATGGTATCAAATGCTAAAGAAGATTTACCAGAACCACTTAATCCGGTAAATACAACAAATTCGTCTCTTGGAATCTGTAAATTAACATTTTTCAAATTATGTTCTTTTGCTCCCCGAATGGTGATATATTTTTTTCGTTCCATGTTATTTTCCTCTCTTATTTCTCCATTTCTAACAATTGTTGTTTTAACTCTATCATCTGGTCACGAAGCTGGGCTGCTACTTCAAAATCCAATTCTGCTGCCGCTGTATGCATCTTTTTCGTAATCATCTTTATCGCAGCCTCTAATTCTTTCTTACTCATAGATTCTGGGTCTTTTTCCATATCCAGACTCTGCACTTCTACTTTCTTTGAAATGCGAATCAAATCTCTGACCGCCTTTTTAATTGTAGTAGGGGTAATACCATGTGCTTCATTGTATGCCTGCTGAATCTTTCTTCTTCGTTCCGTCTCCTCAATGGCTTTTCGCATAGAATCCGTCCAAGTATCTGCATACATGATAACATGTCCCTCTGCATTTCTGGCGGCTCGTCCAACAGTCTGAATCAAGGATGTTTCCGAACGTAAAAATCCCTCTTTGTCTGCATCTAAAATAGCAACCAATGTAATCTCAGGAATATCCAAACCTTCTCGCAACAAGTTGATACCTACTAATACGTCAAATACATCCATTCGCATATCTCTGATAATCTCAGACCTTTCCAGTGTATCAATGTCCGAATGCAGGTATTTCACTCGTACACCAATTTCACGCAAATAGTCAGTCAAATCTTCTGCCATTTTCTTCGTCAGTGTTGTTACCAGAACTTTATTATGATTCTTCGTTTCTTTTCGTATCTCTCCCACTAAATCGTCTACCTGTCCTGCAACTGGACGCACCTCAATTGGTGGGTCTAATAATCCCGTAGGACGGATAATCTGCTCTGTACGGAACAATTCGTGTTCTTCCTCATATACGGAAGGTGTGGCAGATACAAATAACATCTGGTCAATTTTACTTTCAAATTCCTGAAAGTTTAAAGGTCGGTTATCTTTTGCAGAAGGCAGACGGAAACCATAGTCTACTAATGTTGATTTACGCGACTGGTCTCCTGCATACATTCCTCGTATCTGTGGAATCGTAATATGCGATTCATCCACCAAAATCAAAAAGTCATCCGGGAAGAAATCAATCAATGTAAATGGAGGTTGTCCCGGCTCCAGCCCCGTCAAATGTCTGGAATAGTTCTCAATACCAGAACAAAAACCTGTCTCACGCAACATTTCTATATCAAACTGTGTTCGTTCGGTAATACGTTGCGCCTCTAGCAATTTTCCCTCATGCCGAAACGTTTCCGCCTGTTCCCGCATCTCCGCTTCAATGGCTGCCAATGCTGGCTCCATACGGTCTGGTTCCACTACATAATGGGAAGCCGGATAAATATGTGCATGAGAAAGTTCGTATTTTACATTACCCGTCAATACATCAATCTCTGTCAATCGGTCGATTTCGTCTCCAAAAAATTCCACTCGAATGGCTGTATCTGTCTGGTTTGCCATAAAAATCTCTACTACATCACCACGCACTCGAAAAGTACCACGTTTAAAATCCATCTCACTTCGACTATACTGCATATCCACTAATTTTCGCAGCATCTCATCTCTGTCCTTCTCCATGCCAGGTCGAAGAGACATTGTCATATTTTGATAAAATTCTGGACTACCTAATCCATAAATACAAGATACACTGGCTATGATAATGACATCTTTTCGCTCCATCAATGCCGAGGTAGCAGAATGACGAAGTTTATCAATCTCATCATTCACCGCAGAATCTTTTTCTATATAAGTATCTGTAGATGGCACATACGCCTCTGGTTGATAATAATCATAATAGGAAACAAAATACTCCACTGCATTCTCTGGAAAAAATTCCTTAAACTCTCCATATAACTGTGCTGCAAGCGTCTTATTATGTGCAATCACAAGCGTAGGTTTATTCAATTTTTCAATAATATTTGCCATCGTAAATGTCTTACCAGAACCCGTTACACCTAATAGTGTCTGAAACTGGTTGCCATCCTTAAATCCATTGATAAGTGCTTCAATCGCCTCGGGCTGATCCCCCGTAGGTTTATATTCGGAATGTAAAACAAAATGATCCATGTCTTTAATCCCTCCACGTAAAATAGCTGACTCTTTTCTATCCTTTTAGAATTATATCATAGAATAAAAGAACTATGCAAGGAAAAGTCAAACATTTGTTCGTTTTATTATTCTAGTTGTTTTAGTTCACAAATGCCATATAACATAGCGTTCCCAATAGAATACTCAAAAATGTATTATGTTTCCACTTGTAACTTCCTGCGACTACAAGTACCGCAATACATTTAAAGATTCCATCTCCTGTAAAATCATTCCCCACATCTTTCATACAATATACGATTAACACTGCCATAATTGCCGCTGGTAATACTTTTCCCAGCTCCATCACTCGTCTTGGCATCCTTCTTTCTCCATGAAAGATTAGAAATGGCAAACTACGAAGTAGAAATGTGATAGCTGCAGTTAGTAAAATAACACCAATCACTCTCTCTGTACTCATTTTTCACCACTTCCTTCCTCAACTTCTCCTTTTTTCCCACTGATACAAAGTAAAATACCAGATACCGACAATAACGCAGGCAGCATAAAGGCATTTTGTCCAAACAATAAAAGGCAGAAAACAGCACAGACAAGACCCACTATTGCAGGTGTATGATTTGAGGACTGTTCCCAATGTTCCAGAAAAATAATTACAAACAAAGCAGTCATACAAAAATCAATTCCTTTTAAATCCAATGGTAATAATTGTCCAACCACTCCGCCTACCACTGTTCCCACAAACCAGTAACATCTGCTAAAAAACGCAACCAGCAACATAATTTGTTTTTTCTCTTTATCCGTTCCGTCCAACGTGCAATTTACTGCATAGGTTTCGTCAGTCATAGTATGAATCATGTATAATTTCCATTTTCCCATTGCCTGAAATGCATCCACAAAAGACAGGCTGTAAAATGCCTGTCTGCTATTCATAAGAAAAGCAGTTACGGCAATGGTAAGCCATGCTGCTCCACTACTTAAAAATGTAATTAGCACAAATTGAAATGCTCCTGTATAAATCGTAACACTTGCCAATAGGGAGTAATACCAATGGAATCCTGCATTTTCCATCATCATGCCATATGCCATACTTACAAAAAGATAACTACATAAAATTGGTATGGATTTTATAAATGCTTTTTTAACAACGCTCTTTTTCGGCATGTTTTTTATTCTCATGCATAGTACCTCAACTTTCCATTGTTTCTTCTCTTCTGCATGTTCCTCTTGCCTGCTGTCCATATTGATTTAGCCAAGTTTTATTTACAGCGTCCCATTTTCGTTCTTCCTCATTCCATGGACCATTTCCACAAACAAATGGACAATCACTATACGTACAATAACAACCATCTGCCTCTAAAATACAAGAAGGTCCATTCACCCAGTCTGAGTTAATATGAATCTTCATCAGCTGTTTCCGCCCACATAATGGACAAATCGAAATATTTTCTATATCCTGTTCCCATCTGTTATCCATCTTGTTGTTTCCTTTCCTTCGTTTTATCCTGCCACTTCCTCTGCCCGTTCAATTCCCTTGGATTTTCTTCTGGCTTCCCGCACTTCTTCTGGAATCTGTTCTTCTCGAATCCTGTCATGTATTTTGCAGGTTCCCGCTTTTTCTGCCATTTCATAATACCATTTTTTATACTCCAACATAGCAAGCGTTTCTTTCATCTTTTCTATTTGATTCAATACAGACTGTCTCTGCTTTTCAATTAATTGTTTTCTCTCTGCAATGGTACTGTCTCCCTGCAAACACCAATCTATAAAAACTTTTATTTCCTTAATTGGCATTCCTGTCTTTTTCAAACATTCAATAATTAGTAACCACTCAATATCTTCATCTTTAAACATTCGTATTCCACTCTCTGAACGTTCCACAAATGGTAACAATCCCTCTTTATCATAATATCGCAGAGTAGATGGTGCTACCTGCATTTTTTCTGCCATTTGACCTATTGTATATACCATGAACCATTCCTTCTTTCTCAACTGTAAATCCACTTTTCTATTTTGTATTATAAAAGAAGGAAGAAAGTTGTGCAAGGTTGCACCCTTTTTGCAACCGTCTTCTTTTCACATTTATGCACATTCTTCAAGCGTTTTTGCTTTATAGAACGCCAATTTCCCTATAAAGTAAAAATGCCTCTAGCTGTGCCATAATAGACACAACCAGAGGCATTTTATGTTTGATTATCCTTCAATCGCAATATATTTTGCCTGTTCTACTTCGTGTTTTTCTTCTTTCTTTGGAATTACAACCTTCAAAGTACCATCTTCAAACTTCGCTTTAATATCATCTTCTTTTACATCCTCACCTACATAAAAGCTTCGACTGCAAGTGCCGCTGTAACGTTCACGACGAATGTATTTTCCATCCTCGTCTTTATCTTCGTTTTCTGTATTTGTACTAGCTGTAATTACAAGATATCCGTCTTTTATTTCACCTTTTATATCTTCTTTCTTAAATCCAGGAAGATTCATAGTTACGCAATACTCATTTGCTTTCTCTTTGATATCTGTCTGCATCAATCCATTTGTATTGCTCGTTGCTTTTCTTCCCTCTAATGTAGGAAATCCAAAAAAGTCATCCAATAAAGTTTCTCCAAAAATACTAGGCATCAACATAAGTCATCCTTCCTTTCTATCTGTGCTTCTATCTTATGTGTTCCTAGAACGGGTTCAGGAGTTTCATTTATTTATTATCTCTTGTCCTTTGTTCTATATGTAATATAGCACATATATTAGCACTCGTCAATAGAGAGTGCTAATAATTTTTGTGAACTTTTTGTGAATTTCTTTTTTGTTATCTTTTAGTTGTTCTTTTCTGCTGCCTGATTGACTACTGCGATTGCATTTAAGGATCTTGGGTAACCAATAAACGGAACCATGCAAGATACCACTTTCAACATAAACTCCTTGTCGTTTCCGTTAGCAAAATTGGCAACCGTATGACTCATCAATTGTGGCTCACAGCCTCCCTGTGCCGCAATATAGCAAAATGTAATCATTTCTCTTTGTCCATTATCCAATCCTTTTCTGGTATAATAATCTCCAAAACAATTTCCTGCCAGCCAGCGATTGATATTTCCTTCTTCCTGATACCAACCCTCACCTGCTGTACAGATCAATAACTGTCCACCACCACTTTTCGCATGATGAATATGCCAGTTATTTCGGCAACCTGGTTCAAAGGTTACATTTGCCAGGAAAACAGGACATTCTCCTGGCTGGGTAAGTGGTTTTAAAAAAGAGTTTCCAATAAAATACTGTGCAAATCCATCGTTTGGCTGTCCAACACCAAACACATCTGCTTTTTCAAAATCTTCTTTATTACTATACTTCATATCAATCTACCTCTCTTTTCTTATGTCAATACTATTCACAATCCACTTCGCTACTTGCTGTTACTATTCACAGCCTTTCTTCTCTACTTGCTACACGATTTCCTCTATATCCTTTACAATCTGCTCAGCAGTCAAATGATTTTCCTTCAATACGTCTGCCACATCATAGCGATCTAAAAATTCTTTTTTCAAACCAAAGTTTAATACCTTTACATCAGAAGCACCATAGAAACGAGCAATTTTTTCACCGAAGCCGCCGTCTAAAATACCATCTTCCAATGTGATTACTGCAGAATGATCTTTTTTCAACTTTTCCAAAAGTTCAGTATCCAGCCCCGTAATATAATATGGATTGATAACCGTTGCCTCTACACCTGTTTTTTCTGCAAGTTTTTCCGCTACTTCCTGTCCTAATCCATAAAAAGTACCAAGTCCAAGAATAGCTACTTTACTTCCTTGTTTTGTCACCTCATAAGTGTTTAACTTACTAAAGTCTTTGTGAACTTCTTTTCCATCAGATAACATAGGTCCGCCTGGTAACTTAATTGCTACCGGATAGTTGTCTTGCTCCAAACTCCAATCCAACATAGCCAGATATTCTTCTTTTGTAGTTGGTGCTAAATAAACCAGATTAGGAATATTCGCCATCATTGGTATATCTTGCAAACCAAGATGTGTTACATCATTCATTCCATACACAGAACCCCAGAATGTAACAATGGTAGCAGGACTATTATTAATACATACATCCTGTGAAATCTGGTCAAAGGTACGTTGTACGAAGGTACTATATACACCAAAAACAGGCTTACCTCCATTTGCGGCAATTCCTGAAGCCAACGCAACCGCGGTCTCCTCCGCAATTCCTACATCCACAAATTGTCTTCCCGCTTCTTTACGCTTTTCTGCGGTAAATCCCATAACCGTTGGCGTTCCTGCTGTAATTCCTACTACACGAGAATCCTCTTTCATTTTCTTTAAAAGATACTCTGCTGTCACGCTGGAATAATCTTCCTCTTCAACCGTTACAAGTGGTTCTCCTGTTTCAATATGAAAAGGTCCATTATAATGCCATTGTTCCTTATTCTTCTCGGCTGGCGCATATCCCTTTCCTTTTAAAGTATTGATATGCACAACTACTGGTCTTTCACTGTCCTTCACCTGTTCAAATGCAGCGATCAAGTCTGCAATGTTATTTCCTTCCTTTACATAAACATAGTCCAAGCCCATAGCTTTGAAGAAATTACATTCTGCCTGTCCATTTGTATCGTGAAGTAACTTTAGATTGCGGTACATTCCACCATGGTTTTCTGCGATAGACATATCATTATCATTTGCTACGATAATCATATTTCCACCCAATTCTGCTGCATAGTCCAAGCCTTCCAAAGCTTCTCCTCCGCTTAAAGAACCGTCTCCAATTACTGCAATCACATTTCCCTTTTCTCCCTTTAAGTCTCTTGCTTTTGCAAGACCACATGCAAGGCTGATGGAAGTAGAGGTATGTCCCACGGTAAAAAAGTCATGTTCACTCTCGTTTGGATTGCTGTATCCAGATACATCATCGTAATGTTCTTCATAAAGATATGCATCTTTTCTTCCTGTCAACATTTTATGAGGATAACTTTGATGCGAAACATCATACACAATCTTATCTTTTGGAGATTCAAATACATAATGCATCGCAATCGTAGCCTCTACAATACCAAAGTTTGGTCCAAAATGGCCACCATGCTTACTTGCTCTTATCAACAATGCATGACGCATTTCTTCTGCAAGTACCGTTAATTGCTCCAAATTCAATTTCTTCACATCTGAAGGTTGCTCAATCTTTTCAATATACATCTCTACCTACACTCCTTTTCTCCACTTTGTACTCTCGAAATCTCATTCTAGTTCTGCGAAATACTTCTTACGATTATGCACAAATTTATGAAACATACCTGAAACCTACGTTAATTCCATTTATAAGTAGTTGACAAAAATCAGTCGAAAATAGTGGCACGAGAATTCTGAGAATACATCTATATGATTTTCTTTTTATAGTCAAGGATATTCGCAATCCGCTTCGCTACTTGCTCATATAAAAGCGGCACTGCGTGCCTTACGAGGTATGGGGCTTGAAACCCACACCTCGTGCAAGATACCCAACGCCTAAAGGCAGTGGCTTTTCTTGTCCTTTTATAAAGTTATTTTACAACTTAAAGTTAACTTTAAGTCAAGATATTTTAATAAAAGAGTTGCTGTTCGCACCTAGGTGTAACCAGCAACTCTTTTACGACAAAAACTTCATTTGCAATTTATACAAGCCCCTACCACCAAAGACAGTAGAGGCTTGTTCTTTTATATTTTTTAACGTAAACCTATTATAAATCCTACACAATGAACCAAAAATGCCATAATCCATGCAAGAATGCACTGTCCAACAATAACAAACAAGGCCCATTTTCCACCTAACTCTCTTTTTATAGAGGCAACGGCTGCTATACACGGTGTATATAACAAGCAGAATACAAGCAAACAAACAGCTCCTAATGCGGAAATACTCCTTGCAATCATAGCAGAAGAACCCATCAATATAGAAAGGGTAGACACAATACTTTCTTTGGCTAAAAATCCAGAAATCAGTGCTGTACATATTTACCAGTTAATACTTTATCTATTTTCTCGCTACGTTTATGTTCTTTGCTTTCCTGTGGTTTTACAACTGTTTTCTCACATATCTTTTGAATATACTGAAAACGCATATCTGCAATGGCAGCTGCATGATCTAGACCACGTTCCTCCTCCATTTGCAAAATAATGTGTTCGATCATTTCCTTTTCATTTTGGCTAAGATTTAATTGTTGTGCAATCAACGGATCCCCTTCTGCAAGTTTAGTAGCGATAAAACGAACCGATACATTTTTTCCTTTTGCATGATCCTCAATTAAATGCATAATTCCATGGATACACCTATGTACAGCACTACCATCTGCATCATTTTCACAAAAATCCTTCTTTTTAGGCTTTTCCTGATATTTTGCTACATGAAGCGCATGATCTACCAATTCCTCAATTCCTTCATTTTTAGCTGCTGAAATTGGGATTACCGGCACTCCTAGCATTTCTTCCATTTCATTTACCAATATGGAACCACCGTTTTCCCTTACCTCATCCATCATGTTCAAAGCTACCACCATTGGAATATCTAATTCCATCAGTTGCATAGTCAGATAAAGATTTCTTTCAATATTAGAGGCATCAATAATATTTATAATACCTTTTGGTTTTTCCTTTAATAAAAATTCACGCGTAACAATTTCTTCGCTTGTATATGGAGACATTGAATAAATACCAGGTAAATCTGTAATTCTTGTATTCTCGCGTCCCTTTATCATTCCATCTTTTCGATCTACTGTGACGCCCGGAAAATTTCCTACATGTTGATTAGAACCTGTCAAACGATTAAAAAGAGTCGTCTTTCCACAGTTTTGATTTCCAACTAACGCATACGTTAACTTTTCTGTTTTTGGTAAAGGATTTTCTCCAACTTTTTCATGATACTTTCCACCCTCTCCTAATCCTGGATGGTTTATTACTTTGTTTTTTTCTTTTGCTGTCGTTTTCTTTTTTTTCATGGCATCATGTACATTTGCAATCTCAATCTTTTCTGCATCTGCCAAACGCAGAGTCAACTCATATTCATGAATACGAATTTCCATAGGGTCCCCCATTGGAGCATATTTTACCATAGTAACCTCAACACCTGGAATAATCCCCATATCTAAAAAATGCTGTCGAAGTACACCTTCTCCCCCTACTCGTATCACCGCTGCTGCTTTTCCAATTTCTAGCTCTTTTAGTGTCATATACCTTTTTTCCTCTTTTCCTGAAAACGTACTTTTCCCCCTCACATCCACTTTTGCGGGTGATTTTCCGCCAGTTACACACAAATTGAATCAACGTATGGTTCCTAAATTTGTGCATATCTGAAAAAAATCATTTCGCAAAATCAAGCACAAAGAGACTCTGAAAGTACATAAACTACAATATTTTCTTCTGTAACATTTTTTTCTTCTCTATCATACTAGAATATTTATAACTTTGTAAAGCGTTTCAAATACATTTTTGCCATATTTTTTCCTTGTTCCATCAAGAATTTTTTTTCCCCCTCCAAACAACTTACAGGCATAATTCCCATCAGAGAATTCGTCAAAAACATTTCATCATACTGTGTAACCTCATCCAATGCTATTTCCTTCTCAAGCACATCGTATGTCTTTATTATATAATCACGCAGGATACCCGGTAATATTCCACTGGAAACGGTAGGCGTATAAATTTTTTTATCCTTTATAAAAAACACGTTAGACACAGCCCCTTCTGCCAATTTTCCCTTCGTGTTTAAAAATATTGCCTCTGAAAATCCAGCTTTTCCAGCCTTGCGTTTTTCCAAAATAGTATCTCCGGAATTTAAAGATTTCACATAAGTAAACGGCGATGTTTCATTTCTACGAACAGACGTTACTTTTGTAGTAAATCCTTTTTCGTACTGTTTAGCATAATAAGTATTTTCCCTTGTTTGAAAAAAAACATTTTTATCCGATACACAAATTTTTAAAACGCCTCTCTTATATGGGATTTGGCTACACTCTTTTTTTATTCTTGCTTCCGTTAATGTTTCAAATTCCGAGCAAGAAATTTGTAACGTTTCCAAACCTTTTCGCATTCTTTGCAAATGCTCTTCCAAAAACAAAGGTGTTCCCGCTTCCACTGCAATCGTTTCAAATACTCCCATTCCAAAAAAATACCCCTCATCTATCTCAATCTTCTTCATAAATAGCCTCCAATAATGCCTTTGCCTTCTGCAACGTTTCCTCATATTCAAATGCAACATCTGATTCGTAGGTAATTCCACCACCTGCACCAATATGATAGTTTTCACCTTCATAAATAGCTGTTCGAATCACAATATTAAAATCGCAACTGCCATCCCCAGCAAAGTATCCTATATTTCCCGTATACAGTCCACGACTTTCCTTCTCCAATTCGTCAATGATTTCCATTGCACGAATTTTAGGTGCTCCCGTAATAGAACCCCCTGGGAAAAGACTTCTCACAAAATCCTTTAGTTGTAAATCAGGTCTGACTTTCCCCTGTATTTCAGATACCAAATGAAATACCGTTGCATATTCTTCTATTACAAATGGCTCTGTTACTTTTACACTACCAGGTACACAAATGCGATTTAAATCATTTCGTTCCAAATCCATAATCATCAAAAGTTCACTTCGGTCCTTTTCCGACTGCTCCAATTCTGCACGTAGAATCTGATCTTGTTCTACCGTTTCCCCACGCTTTCTCGTTCCTTTAATCGGACGGGTGGTAATTCTTTTTTTCTCCTTACGCAAAAAACGTTCCGGTGAAGCACATGCAACCTGAAACGTTCCGTAATTCAAATAGGCACTAAAGGGTGCTGGATTGTACGTGCGTAAATAACGATATACCTCAAAAGGCGCTAACTTCCCTTTTACGTGAAATTGCTGCGTCATATTTGCCACATAAATATGTCCATCTTTCATATACGTTATCATATCCTGCAATGCCTGTCCGTAGGTTTCCCTTGTAAACATATGTTGTGCTTCTGCCAGTTGCGTATGTTTTTTTATAGGCGGACAGGATACAATCTGTTCCAGTTTCTTTATCCAAGCTTGCAATCCACCAGACTTTTCCTTTTCCCCTTCTTCTACACTCAAATATAATTGTTTTTCCTTTACATCTGCAATTATATATACATCATAAAAGCAAAACAGGGCATCGGGTATATTATCTTTTTTGACATGTCTGCTCTTTACCCCTAATACTTTTCTTCCAAATTCATAGGAAAAATATCCGATTGCACCTGTGGTTAAAGGAAGTTCATACGGATTTTCATACTCTTTTTCAAGCTTGTCCAATTCCTCTTGCAACAATGTTAAAATGTCTACCTTCTGCTTGCTCCCATTGCACATACAGACTCCATCTGTTTCGCTCAAAATCATGCGTGGTGATACTGCAATAACGGAATATCTTCCCATTTCATTTTCCAGTGAAGAATCTAAAAATACTGCCATTTCCTCTGCCTGATATTTTGCAAATATATCCTGTGGCTCACGATAAAAAGATAGTTTTTCAATCTTCCTGCTCACGACTTCTCCACCAACCTTTACTTAATTTCAAATAATTTTTTAATAGTGTATGCCCGTATTGGGTACATACTGCCTCTGGATGAAATTGCACACTATAAACAGGCAATTCTTTATGATGCATTGCCATAATATCCCCTTCCTCCGAAACTGCATCCACCTGAAAACAGGAGGGTAAGGACTTTTTTTCTACAATCAGAGAATGATATCGGGTTACCAGATACGATGCTGGTAACGTTTCAAATAACCCTGTTTGATTGTTTGAAATAGTGGTTACCTTTCCATGCATAGGTCTTCCCCCATGCAAAATAACGGCACCAAATGCTTTTCCAATCATCTGATGTCCAAGACATACTCCTAAAATTGGTACTTTTCCTGCCACTTTTTGAATAATTTCTATACTATTCTTACAATCCTCCGGACTTTTTGGTCCCGGTGATAAAATAATGCCTTCTAACACATTCTCTTTTATCCGATCCTCTATCCATTTTATATCGCAAGCATCACTCTGTACAACCTGCAAGTCACACAATAACTCCTCAAAATAGGACACCAGATTATACACAAAGGAATCATAATGATCGATCATTAAATACATACTATTCTCCATTTCTTTATACGACAGATGCAAACAAATGCAACCATCAACAAAAAGCATTTATCAAGTATATTCGCAATCCGCTTTGCTACTTTCTCATATAAAAGCGGCACTACATGCTTTATATGCCAAAATCTAAGCGTTATTATACTTTTTTTGTTCCACAGTTTCAAGCCCCCAAGTAAAACGTTCGCGGCAATTAACTTGTTTAAAAAAAGAGAAACCAATTCCATACATTGGCTTCTCTCTTTTAAAACTCTCTTTTACTTCTTTTAGAACATCACTATTTTTTAATCTTCTTTACCGTACTATACGCACCAACAATCTTTTTGCCAGCACTGTTTTTCTTATAAGCTCTTACTTTTACATAATAAACTTTTCCCTTTTTCAGTCCAGTAATCACATAGCTATTTTTGCCACTTGCTACATTCTTTGTCTTTGCTCCCTTGAAGTTCGATTTTGTAGAATATGTTACCTGATAACCAGCTACACCAGCAATCTTCTTCCACTTAACAGTTGCTTTCTTTGCACTATTTCTCTTTACTGAAGTTACAGTTGCTTTCTTTGGTGCCTTTACAGTTACCACTGGTGTCGGTGTTGGGGCTGTTGTTGCTGTTACTTCCGGTGTCTGCACTGGAGCTGTTGTTACTGGTGTCTCTGGTGTCTGCACTGGAGTTGTTGTTGCTGGTGCCTCTGGTGTCTGCACTGGGGCTGTTGTTGCTGGCGCAACTGGTGTCGGTGTTGTTATAACTGGAGCCTCACCATACAACGCAAATGGAATATTATTTTCTTTTGCATAAGTTTCTGCATAGGTATTTGCATATCCATAAATTGTAATCTTATCTTTTATACCATCAAACGCTTTGTCCTGAATCTTTGTTACACTTGCTGGGATACATACTGCTGCTACACTATTGGCATCAGCTAAAATATAGGCTGGTATTTCTTCCATTCCATTCTCGAATACTACCTTCTTTAAATTTTCACACTCATTAAATGGACTATTGCCATAGATGTTAGTTTCTACCTTTGTTACAGTTTTTGGTATTGTTATTTCTGCTAGTCGATTACATGCTTTAAAACTGTTATTTGCTATTGTTGTTAAATTCTTTGGCAATTTAACATTTTCTAATGCGTTGCATTCTGCGAATGCACTTCTTTCAATTGAAGTTACTGTATCAGGGATGCTTACTTCTGTTACACTCTTCGCTCCATTCAAAATATAAGCTGGAACAGTTTCCATTTCCTCTTCAAATACTACTTTCTTTAAATTTTCACAGTTAGTAAACGGACTGTTATAATATATGTTAGTTTCTACCTTTGTTACACTCTTTGGTATAGTAACTTCTGTTAAACGATTACATGCCTCAAAACTATTACTTCCTATTGTTGTCAATGTCCCTGGAAATGTAATGGAAATCAAAGCATTACATCCCGAAAATGCATCTATTCCAATGGACTTTAATTGTTTTGGTAAAGTAACGGTCTTTAACTGTGCAACATCCTTAAACGCACTCTTTTCAATGGCTGTTACCGTATCAGGAATGCTTACTTCTTTTACACTCTTTGCCCCATCTAAAATATGAGCTGGCACAGTTTCCATTCCCTCTTCAAATACTACCTTTTTTAAATTTTTACAATTTGTAAATGGACAATTACCATATATGTTAGCATCTACATTTTCTACACTCTTTGGTATGGTTACTTCTGTTAAAAGTTCGCATCCTTCAAAACTATTACTTCCCATTGTAGTTAATGATGCAGGAAGCACAATATTCTTTAATCCACTACATCCTTCAAATGCACTTCTCCCTATTGTCTTTAAGTCTTTTGATAATTCAATACTCTCAAGTTTTGTTGTACCCTTAAACGCCTCTCCTCCAATGGTAGTTACCGTTGCTGGCATATTAAAAGACTCTGCTGTGATAAAGTCACAATTTCCAAATATATTATTGGGGATTGTAGTTGTTCCCTCTGCAAAAGTTACTTTCTGTAACCCTGTACATTCTATAAAAGGACCATTCCCATAAATACCTGTGTCTACTACCTCTGTTATTGTAGATGGAAGATTTACAGTTGTAAGATTTGTACAAGCTTTAAATGTACCACCGCCTAAAGCTTTTACTCCTTCTGCAAGCGTCACTGTTGTCAATCCCGTACATCCTTCAAATGCAGACTTTCCAATTTTTGAAAGATTCGTCTGATTTGTTACGTTTCCATCCTTGTCTGTAAACACGATAGATGTAATAGCTGTGTTCCCTTTAAATGCCTTTTCTTCAATCGCTGCAACAGGAAAATCATAATCATCATAATTTACTGTAGTTGGAATTGCTACTGTAGTCTTTTCTTTTGCGCTCTCTGTAAATCCAAGAATGCTAACCTTGGTATTATTATCCGTTACCTTATAACGAAAATCTCCACTCTCAAATACTTCATCATCTACAGAAGCATTTATAATAGCTACATTCTGTGGAAATATCGTTGTTGACACACCAGATACTGCAAGAGATAAAGCTGCAACTGCCACCGTTGCTTTCTTTAGTTTTTTGTTCATCATTCTGAAACCCTCCATTTTTGTTTTCATGTATTTCTTTTATCAAGCACACCTTGCCTGTACTTTTATTTGATTATATCATATATTTATTCTATTTTCTATATTTACTATACTTTTCTAATTCTATTTTAATTCTATTTTGTAAGAGTTCAGCCAGGCAGAAATGATTGTACCTATCTCACAGAGTATTTTACTCCACAAAACACACTTCCTATAGAGTAAAAAAAGAAGGCATTCACACCTCCTCTTTTGTTAGCTATTTATTCTAACTCTTGCGAGGATAGTATATGAAAGCCCTCTTTCCTAACCTTCTTTATTCTTTTTTCTGAAAAACAGGTTCAAATAATCCGATAGCTGTTCCCAAGAAATGAAGCAATAAAATCATAGGGATGCAGCTATACATAATAGCCTTTGCCAACTTCGTATTTCTTCCCTGATCTTCGTCCATATCTGCAACATATTTCTCTAATTTGGCATCTCTTACTTTTTCCTCATAACCTTCCTGCTTTTCGTACATACCTCCATCCATGTCAATATATACATCCTTTTCAATCGCACTCTCACCCTGATGTGTGTATGCTTTTAAATCTTTTATTTTTCCACATGGTTTTTTCACTAATTTTCCAATTGGAGTATAGTTATCGGTTTCTGCATGGGAATTATATTTTACTGGAATATATTTGTCATCTAAACTTATAACTGCCCAATGTTCTGTTCCGTAATCAAAATGCTTATAATCTACATAAGAATCCAGAGGAAGGACAAATACATCTTTGCTTGCAAGTACCTCTTTTGTAGATGTTAAAACATCAATACCATCTACATACTCCGTACCTATGGCACCTTTTTCTACTTTTACCGTTTCCACTTGTTTCGCAGGGTCTTTTTTCTGTTCCATTTTTGCCGGTAATTCCACCAAGAGTAGCTCTGCTGCCACACAAAGAATAATAGCAATTACTGCACAGATAAACATTTCGACACATAACATATGTAATCTGGCTTTTTTCCCACCAATCTTACCACTTCTATAATCTGCACATATTTCTTGGGCTCTCTCATTCTCTACATTTGGAATAATATATTTATCCATTCCTAGCTTAACATTTGCTGGTACTCCCAATCCATAGCAATAAATTTCACCTAACCCAACTGCTGCCAATTCATCCTCTGAGTCTTCTAAAAACATTCGTCTTGCCGCATCATAATCAACGGGTGTTCCCAATCCTTTCAAGTAGCATTGTCCCAACATGGCACATGCCCAGTTATTTCCCTGCTTTGTCGTTCTTTCAAAGCATTTTACGGCCTTTTCATAATCTACTTCGACTCCATCTCCACCTTTAAAGTAGATTTCACCCAGGCTGTTATTACATCCGATTGTATCTGGATCAATTTCGATACCTTTTTTAAAGTAGTACATCGCCTTTTGTAAGTCCTGTGGCATTTTTCCACCGTAGGTATATAATCTTCCCATACGATAACATGCCCAGTCTTCCCCGTGCATAATACTTTTTTCGTATAGTCGCACAGCTTCATCCAAATTCGTATCCTCTAACTGCGTTCCATATTTGCATTCATAATAAGGATGTTGCAATTTTGCACCAATTTCTATCAATTCCTGTACACGCTTTGGGTTCTCTTCTATCCCATAATCACCAGACGATAAAATGTCAATTAAATTTGCTATTCCAAGCACCAATTTCTTTTTAATGGATTTTTCAAATAATTCGATTGCCTCTCTCTGGAACGATTGAATCATCGGTCCATCCACTTGTTCCTCCGGGATTTCCAACATTTCAATACAATCTCCATAATAGTAGGCATTCGCCAGCATATATTGGCAAAAAACCTCTCCCTCATCTGCCAAGGCACGTACCGCATCCCAAACCTCTCTCAAGGAAAGGAATGGTGGTTGTATAAAGCTTCCACATTTTGGTTTAAATCCTGCTACTCTTCTTGCGCCAAAAATTCCTACGGCACTACCTAATTCAATACTTTTGTTAAAATAGGCAATTCCTCGCTCATTATCTTCCTTAAATCCAAATTTCGGCAAAATAAACTCATTTCCCAAATAACATCTTCCTAGAAAATAGTAAGCATCGCCATTGCCTTCTTCCGCAGCTTCTTCCAACAATTTTTTTGCATGTTCCCCATCTCCATTCCATGGGTCCACCCAAAGCTGTTGTATCGCTTCCTCCACTCGTGAATCAAACATACTTTTTTTCTCCTTTTTTTCTTTTTTTCAAAAAGAGCTATTCACTAACTTCTTAGTAGAATAGCCCCATTTACCTACTTTATATTCTTGATAATTTTTAACATTAGCAAATATTGGAATATACACAACACCATTAAACCACTACCAAAAGAAATCATTTCAGATGCAATACTATTTATACTAAAATAATCAAAAATATTTTTAACAATCGTATATACAAGCAAAGCTATCACTATATTTATAAACGTAAAAATATTATGTTTTTTCTTTTGGAACTCCTTAAAATCAATATGACAGCCATTGCATCTTCCAGAAAAGATTGAAAGCATTTTTAGTTCTTTATGGCAATGTGGACACTTCACCGCTAATTCCTCCTCACACTATAGCTATTTACCTTTTTAAAATTTTCATTTTTCTTCCATTTCATAAAGCAAGCTTTTGTCCTACAGTGCAAGTCAGTCTAATTATAAGATAAGCGTATTAAAAAGTCAAACAAATAAACTACTTGTCCATAGCACTTTTTCTTAACAATATCCCCCTATATCTTATCAAACTGTATGCAAACGCAAAACTTTTCCTCCTCTATTCTGGCAGAAATCTCTCCCTGCATTTGTAATACAAATTCTTTTGCGATGGACAATCCCAAACCACTGGATGTTTTACTTCTTGCCATATCTGCTTTATAAAACTGTGTAAAGACTTGTGTAATGTCGATATCCTCTGGATGGTATACTTTGTTTTTTATTTCTATCACAATTTTTTTCCCCATCTCCTGTAACGAAATATCCACTTCTTTTTCCCCATGGTCCAATCCATTTTTTATAATATTTTGTAATACTCGTCGAATTGCCTGTTTATTTCCCTGCATATAAAGCAGGGTGTCTGTAATAGAAATATGTGGTTGGATTTCTTTTTCCATCCATTCATCATAATAGGAAAAAATGGTGTCCTTCACCATTTGATTGATACAACATTTTGACAATTCCAGTTGAAAAGAAGCATTTTTTAATTTTGTAAAGGTAAAAAGTTCCTCCAACATATCTTTCAAACTTTTAATCCTATCTTGAATAATCGTAATATATTTCTTTTGCTCCTCCTCTGTGTCGCTGGTTTCCAATAGTTGAAAATAGCCATCCAAAGAAGTAAGTGGGGTTCGAATATCATGGGATAAACTGGTATAAGTGTTGGCAATCGTCTTTTCCTTTTCCTGATAGTATCTCTCTTTTTTTCTTTGTACCAGCAGATAATCATTCAATGTATCCAATAGCTTCCCAATCCCTCCTATGCGTACATCCCCTGTCAATAGCATGTTGCTATCCTTTTTCATAAGAAACGACAATTGGCGACAGATGTTTTTCATCTGTCGCCGATAAGTTCCTATCATCCATGCCTGTAAAGCAGTTACAATACATAGTCCAATTATGATCCATTTCATACATAACATCCTTTCGTCTGTCATAAGCAGAAAACCACTGCTTTTCGGCGATGGTAACTGCTTTATATATCTCTCGTTTTAAAAACATATCCCGTTACTGCCGTTGCCACTCCACCAAATAGTACGGCAATAAGAAGAGAAGCCAAACATTCCTTTTTTGCCGGGTGCATCGAAAGAACTGCTATTTTTCCCGTTACCGTATGTGTTATCGTCTGAAAATCTTTGATTCCCATCTTTGCAAACAGCTTATCTAACAATCCATACAAAATAGCTGCAAAATTCATCGTTAAACAAATGGAAATTGCCATACTAAATGTATTATTTCGCAGAACAATCGCAATTCCCATACAAATGAGTAAAAACGCATAATGTAAGACAAACTGTACCGCCAGATAGGTAAACATAGGTTCTACCTTTCCCCACCTCAAGTATCCAAAAAAGCCATATACAGCTATTGCTTGTACTAACATGTAATAGAGAAAGCTTAGAAACGTATAGATTCCCAGTGCTACCGCCTTTGAAAATACCATATATTCTCTTCTCGGAATCATTCCACTAATATTTTTGATATAACCACTTGTCAAGTCTGCGGTCGCATAAATAACCGCAAAAATAACTAAAAATAATGCAACAAATTTGCCTTGTATATTGGAATACATTTCGTCAAATACCGTAAGCTTTTCCCCTGGTTTTGTTGGCAGCTCAACTTTCATTCCTACATTAATCTGTTCACTTGCTTCTTTTTCCTCTGTTACTTCCTGTGTGGTTCCCTGTTGTGGTTCTTGCAGTGCCTCATAGTCTAACTTCGTCATAAACGTGGAAAAAACAATCATTGCCCCCAATATAATCCAAATAATATACAAACTTTTTGTATGAAACATCCGATATACATCTATTTTTATAAGATTACGCATTCTTTTCCCCTCCTGTTAAATTCAAAAAGTAGTTTTCTAACTCTTCGCTTTTCATGGAAATTCCTTTTACCAGACAACCTGCTTTCGCAAGTTCCATATTCATGATTGCGCTGTCATTTAATCGTTCAAACACATGAATATGCTCTTTGTCTACCACCTGATAATTTTTTATTTTCATTCCATCTAAAACAGGAAGTGCCTGCTCCGGGTGTTCCATCGTTATTTCAATTCGTTCCCGACAACGTTGCAATAGCTCTTCTCTTGTAAGCTCCTGTACCAGAACTCCATTATGAATAATGCCGTAATCTGTTGCGATTTTAGACAATTCTTCCAAAATATGACTGGATATCAGTATCGTCATGTTATGTTCTTCATTCAGTTTTTGAATCATATCACGCATCTCTGCAATTCCCTGTGGGTCCAATCCATTGATAGGTTCATCTAAAATCAATAAATCCGGTTCTCCTACCAATGCCAACCCAATACCAAGTCGCTGTTTCATTCCCAAAGAAAACTGTTTTGTCTTTTTGTTTCCAGTTTCTTTTAATCCTACCAGCTCTAAGATATTTTGTATGTACGATTCTTTTACAATTCCAAATAGTTTACATTTTAATTTGATGTTTTCATAGGCACTCATATTTCCATATAATCCTGGTGCCTCAATTAAACATCCTACTCTGGATCGAACCTTTTTCAAATCTTTTCCCGTATATCCAAACAGTGTAATTTCCCCACTACTTGGCTTAGAAAGACCACTTATCATTTTGAGACAGGTTGTTTTTCCAGCTCCATTTCTTCCAATAAATCCATAAATAGACCCTTTTTTTATATGTAGATTTACTTGGTCTACCGCTCTATGCCGTCCAAATTGCTTTGTCAAATTGGTCGTTTGCAACAATATTTCCTGCATTCTTCTTTTCCTCTCCTTCTGCTGTTTTTTTGCTTTACCTGTATTTTAAATTCAAATTCCTAATATAACGCAAATAAAAAGTAAAAAAAGAGTAAAGATCACGCTTTTGCACGATACCCAATTCCCCAGACGGTTTCAATGTATTCTTCTTCGGTGACGGTACGGATTTTTTTTCGTATGTTGCTGATATGTACATCTAATGTTTTTGTCTCCCCGATATACGGTTCCTCCCAAGCATACTCAAAAATTGCCTCTTTACTAAATACCTGTTTGGGATTTCCCATTAATAATTCCAAAATAGCAAATTCCTGTTTTGTTATTTTCGAAAGTGTAACGTCCCCTATCGTGATAGAAAAATCACCTTTATCCAGCAACATTTTTTTATGTTTTATCTGTTGTTTTGGTATATCTACCGTTCCATTTTGCTTTTGTGCATGACGAAGCTGGATTTGCACTCTGGCAATCACCTCTTTCATATCAAAGGGTTTTGTAATATAATCATCTGCCCCTCCAGTAAGCATACTTAATTTATTGTCTAAACTGTCCTTAGCCGTTAATACAATGACAGGTATTTCCCCCTCCTTTCGTATTTCTTCCATCACTTCTTCTCCAGACACCCCTGGTAACATTAAATCTAATAATACAAGGGAAAACTCTCCCTTTTTTAACTCTAACATAAGCTTTGCCTCTGTTCCAGAAAAGACCTGTGTGCTAGCATAACCTTCTTTTTTTAGTGCGGTAGCAAGGATATTGTTAATATCGGTATCATCTTCTACTATTAATATTTTTGTATCTGTGTTCATCTTTTCACTCCACTTTCAATCCGTCATTACACTTTTTTATCATTGGAAAACAACTCAAATATTACAATTCGTTCTCGTGAATCATCTCCAGGAAATAAATCTCTACAATCGATTTCATCCGAAAATACAAGTTCCTCTACTGTCATCAAGTATGATATATATTCATCCGATGGATAATAAAAAAACAATTGGATACCTCGCATCTTTTCATAATAAAATTCTAAAATTTTTGCAAGTACTTTTTGTAAAATTGGAAGTGAAAAAGGATTAAAGAAATAAATTCTATCCACACGATCTGGTACAGAAAATTCCTCTGCATTCGCAAGTTCAATGGTTACTCTACTAGAAGATATTGCCGTTTCGCTGTTCTGTAACGCTTTTTTACAGATACGTTCATCATACTCGATACCAATAGATTGACATCTAACCTGATACGATAAAAAAAACTCCACCCTACCTTTTCCGCATCCATAATCTAACACCGTATTATTTTTTCCAATCAATCCACTATTCGCCAGACGCTCCAATACACAATAAGGTGTAGGTTCATAAGGATACCGATACTGGTCTGCTCTTGTATCATCTCTCCCTGTTGTATGAACCAATAAAAGCTTATCCCATCTTGCCTCATTTTTATCTTCTTTCATTTTGCTTTTCACCTCATAGTTATTTATCTTTCCTCTTCTATCACAACCGTATTTCCTAAATCAGAAAACTGTTTCTGCAATTTTTCTGCATCTTCAAGAAGTAATCCACCTGTAATCAATTTTGGTGGACAATCGATAAACGATTTTGCAGCTCTCAATCCACAATTTGTAACTTTTCTTACAAGCTTAATGGTTCTTACCTTTTTTACTCCAACACTTTTCAGTGTAAGTTTGTAAAATTGCTTTCTTTCCTATTTCATTTTTCTCTCTGTAGGTTATCCAGTCATTTTTATTGTATCTACAAACAGTATATCATTTATAGTTTTCGGATACCATTCTTTTTACTATAGATTTGTAGGCAAGGATATTGGCAATCTACTTTACTACTTGCTTATATGCTATAAAAGGAACTAACGTTTACTTGATGGGATAACGCTTAAAATTTACACTCCAACATCCAGCTATTACCGTCATACACTTCCAAGTTGTTGCAATAAAGCTTATAACTTATAATCGAACATCTATAGACTGATAAGTCATTTGTTTTACCCCTCCTGTTGCTTTTTCTTCAGATAAATGATCGGTTGTCTTATTTTTATTCGATACCTCCGTTTTTTGTTCTGGCATCCTATTTGTTTTTTCTTTTGTTTCTCTAATGCCATCTTTGCTATTGTCATTTTCCTCCACTTCACTGTCTCCCTGTATTGCTTTATGCATAGCACTATTTGCATTAGCCAACGAAGCTATTTGTGCTGTAGTTGTGGATTGCATTTTTGTCTGTAAATTTGCTAGTTCCTCTTCTTTCTTTTCCGTAGCTGCTCCTCTGCCATGATCCGTCTTTATCTCCGACTCCAGCACACTTGCCTTTCCTTTGATTTGGGTTGCCACGTTTTTCTGAACTTTCGCCTGTTTCATAGCAGAATCCGCTGTAAGCATTGCCTGCATACTTGCATCTGAGCTACTACTACCCTGCTCAACAGATGTTTTATTTGTCGCATTTGCCGTATCGTTCGCTGCTACATTCTGATTTTGCTGCTCTCTTCTCTGCTCAATCTGATGTTGTCTAAGCTGCTGATTCAGATTGGTGATTTCCTGCTGAATTTGCTGTCGCTTCTTCATCTTATCTTCCATCGAAAGATTTTCATTTGAAGATAACTCCTGCAACTCCTTCTGTGCATTTGCAATCTGATTTTGAATACTTTTGCTAACGGAATCCATTTGTGTCATTCTACCTGAACGTCCTGCCTGTACACCACTGTTTACTCCACTACTATTAATTACCTTCATAATTTTGCCCTCCTATGCGATAAAGTCAAGGATCTTCGCAATCCTTTTTTATAAAATTTACTTGTTTCTTTGTCAGTTCTTTCGACAATTCTGTTAGCACGATAAAGACCTCTGTTGTGAAACAGCTTTTTCTTGTTGTAAAAGAAAAAATAGACACAATTTCCATATTTTTAATACGAAATTGTATCTATTTTCTTTCTTACTCTACCATAAGCATAACACTTAACTCAAAATAATTCTCTCCCTGTTCAATCGCAATATCCCCATAATACTTTTGTGCCATTTTACGAATAGTTACCAGTCCAAATCCATGATTATCCTTATCCTGTTTTGTCGTTTCTGGCAATCCCGTTTTCTGATTGCATATTACCTTTTTCTTTGCACAATTTTTTATCTCTATCAAATACGCATTTTTGTTTCGATACGAAGAAAGAGAAACATAGAGTTCTTTACACCCTCCTGCTGCTTCTATCGCATTTGTAAGTGCATTATTCAAAATAATCCCAAGGTCAAAAGCTTCCAGTTTCGTTTCCTGTGGATATGAAAAAGTACAAATAAATTGAATCCCTTTCTCTTCCATTTCCTTTTGTTTTTGCATCACAATTACATCTGTAACGGGATTTCCTGTTTTGATTGCTGTTACACTTTCTCCCCACTTATCTTTTAGTTTTGAAAAATACTTTTCCGTCTCCTCTTTCTCGTCTTCCAAGAATAGATTTTCCAATATGGTTATGTGATTTCCCATGTCATGTTTTAACGCTCGAATATCACTATATAATTTTTCCACTTCACTGATATAATGTTTCATGTTCTCCATCTGTTCTGCCAAAATCAGGTTTTGCGTGTGTTCCCTCTGTTTTTCCTTTATTTTTTCATATCCCAAAATAGTAATAAACAAAGCGAAACAAGAAACAAATTGATATATTGCTTTCAATATATCGTATTCCTTATGTACATACCAAATATATTGTCCCGTATCCTTTTCGTATAAATCTGGAAAATATGTAAAAGCAATATATCCAGTAAAGAAAGTAAGCAATATAGAAAGAAGCAGTCCAAGCTCCTTTTTGCTAACATTTTCCCCTTTGTTCACATAAACTTTATGGATTCCAACCACCATCAAATATAAAAGCAACATTTTTACTAGGACAAATACTGCTTCTATCCAAATGAAATTGGTAAATTGCAACATAGTATGCTTCATCATGTATGGCACATTAACAAAAAGTGCAAATGCTATATTTCTTGGTATTATGGCAATTCCATGCGCAACCCATTGCAGCAGATACATGATGATAAGAAGCACAATCTTTTGTTCCATATTTTTCCTATCCAGTAAGCACAAAAGAACATATACGATAACTGCCACAAAAATTCTAGGATACGCAATTTCAACTGGCACAAAATACAAAATCACCATAATAATAGAATACATCCCGCCAGTCACCCAAGCGTACTTTGTTTTCTCCAAAAAAGGTTTGATAAAATAGGAAAACATCCACCCTTCTACAAGCAGGCTAATCAGATTAACTATATGCGAAACAATCGACCAGTACATTTCCATAGATTTCATCGTCTACTTTCCCTTCCTGCGATTATATTTCATATATTGTCTTACAAACTCTGGAAATTTTTGTTTTGCCATAAGGACAGTTCCCCTTTCCAGATAAACAGTGGACGCATCGTATTTCTCCACATATTTAAAATTAATCAGATATGCCCTATGTGTCCTAAAAAAATCTTCCCCTGCCACCTGTTCCAGTTCAGACATTTTTCCATAGTATTCAATATCGGAATCTAATTGATGAATGACAACCTTCCTGTTAAAAACTTCTGCGTAGACGATGGTATCAAGTAATACCTTTGTGTGAAGCCCTTTACGGCTAATCATCACATAGTTTTCTTTTGGTATATTTTCTTTTTTATTTCTGACACAAAGCTGTTCTACTGCCTTTTGCAGTACCTCTTTGAATTTTCTATCCGCAATCGGCTTCACAAGATAGTGAAATGCCTCCACATCAAATGCCTGAAATACATATTCCTCCAACGCTGTTACAAAAATAAGAAGCATATTTTTGTCTTTTTTTCGTAACTCTCTTGCAATCTCCATGCCATTTTTTCTCGGCATCTGAATATCCAAAAATAAGATATCTATTCCATCTTCAAACGCAAGTATTTCTTCTCCTGACTCAAAAAATATAAGCTCTGCCTTCGGATACAGTTTCCTTACTTTTTTTCCAATCAATTTCCTAACATTTTTTTCATCATCACATATTGCTATCCTCATGTTGTAACATCCTTTACCATTCTTTTGTTGCTTATATCGGAACATAAAAAATATGTAATACCCCAATGTTGTGAAACGAACTTTTTTTGTTGTGAAATACGCAAAAATGCTATGCAACAACTTTGGAAAATGTTATCCGAAAGACCACTTTTTCTTTTTTAAGAATCCGACAACTTTGTTAAGCTCTCCTTTACATTGGTAGCAGAAGCTAAAATTCTACTATTGTACTCTTTCATCTCCTGCGTTACATCGACCAGATCATTTGTCTTTTCATTGATGGATGTAATAATGTTATTTAAGTTTGCCGTATCGTTTTTAATATCATCAATTGCACGTAAAATATGTTGCTGTGTTTCTGTACTTCGATTTGCAGTTTCTCCCGAATCTGAGGCTAACACATTAATCTCACCCGCTACTACCGCAAATCCCCTACCTGCTTCACCAGCGCGTGCAGCTTCAATCGAAGCATTGAGTGCTAACAGATTTGTCTGTTCTGCAATCGACACAACTTCCTCATTATTTACATTCAATTCCTGAATAAAGTCATTGATACTATTTAAGGAATCGTTCAAAGAACGGCAAAATGCAGCAACTTCGTCTATGCCAGAAGCAATATTACTACACTCTCTTGCACTTTCTTCATTTCCTGTCACCATTTGGTCAACTGCCTCATATACATGTTCAAACTGTGCATCTATCTGCTCAATCGTCTGTAAAATCAGCTCTTTTTGCTCAGAAATCTTTTCTTTATCCTCTTTGACTTCCTCTGCAAGTTCCCATGCATGTGTTCTCTCAATCTCCACCTGCCCCTTCATATAATAGATGCAGTTTTCTTTCTAATTAAAACCATTGTGTATTGCTGTTGCCATCAATTCACAAGTGTCATATCCACAGCAAGAACAATTGATTTCTCTGGATTCTTTTGTCTTTTTATCCATTTCATTAAAAATCTTATCTAACTGTGCAGGACTTGGCACATTAAATTTACAGCTTTCCGACTTGTCCTCGTATTCACATATATAATCCGCAAGATTCAAATGTGAAAATTGCTTATTTAGCAAGCGTAAACGCTGTTTTGGACTGAGTTTTTTAGACCATGTGTGACGAAACTCTTTATTTTTGCTTGCCTTTCGGATACGCATCATTTCCATCATTACATCATCCGTTGCATTCTTTTCCGATTCGGTAGCTGTACCATATAAACATCCTGCAGAACAGTTGAGTGCATCAATAAACAAATATGGTGTTTCTCCCTTTGCAATCTGTTTTTTATTTTTTTGTAAATACTGATACATATGTTTTTCACCCTCACACTGTCGGATAAAAACATCTTCTCCAAGAAACCAGTATACGTTTTCCTTGAGACCACCCGGTGTCGGATAAATCGAACCCAATCCATAAGAAATCTCATCTTTGCAAGAAGGTCCACTAATCTGATGTTCTCTTACATATCGCATTAAGTGATCAAATGTTACATTATATTGAATCAATCCCTTCCCCCGTTTGGAATTGATTTCTTCTTTTTTGGCAATACAAGGACTGATAAATGCCAATTTATCCGAAATGTTCATCACTTGCTTTGCATAAATTGCACTACACATCATCGGACTTTGCACTGGAAACAATTTAGGTAATAGCTCTGGAACATACCGTTCAATATAAGATACGACCGCTGGACAGGGCTGCGAAATCCCACCTGTAAAATCATATTTTTTCACATAATTCAAATATGCCCAGGTAGTAATATCTGCACCAAAGGATACACTAATCATTCGATTGACACCCAGCTTTTTTAAGCCTCCTAGTACACTCTCGTATTCTTTCGGATAATTTGCCAAAAATGCTGGTGCAATTAAAATACTGATTTTCTCTCCCCTTGCAAGATCCGCAAAAAATCGTTCCGTATCATCCTCAAACGTACGAGCATTATGCTCACAAACATCCAGACAGGCACCACATGCCACACACTTCTCTGGATCTACCGTAATCACGTTTTTTCCCTTATCATCTTTCTTTGCGACCATTGCCCCTACACAACTACACACACTAATACATTTGTTGCATCCTACACAACTATCATTTGTATACACTAATCCCTTTTTTGCCATAAAAATCCCCTCCCTTTCATTTTTTTACCAAAAAAGACTTAGCTTTCCCTCATTTTTTTGCAATATGGTGATAGTAACTATTATAACATTCCACTTATGTAAAATTGTTAAATTTTTTGCATTAAAATATTAATTTTTTGCTACGCTCTCTTCTTTTATACTCTTCTGAAACTCTTTTATATCCTTTGCAATCTCACCACTTAATGCAAGCAGACAGATTAAGTTTGGAATTGCCATCAATGCGTTGGCAATATCAGAAAAATTCCATACAATATCCAATGCGGTAGTCGCACCAAGATAAGCAACCAAAGAAAACACAACACGATAAATCATATTTAGCTTTGGAGATTTTACCAGATATTCAAACGCTTTTTCCCCATGATATTCCCAGCCAAGTATAGTAGAGAATGCAAATAATGCAATCGCAATACTAATCAATACCGCTCCGACCTTTCCAAGAACCGTTTCAAATGCCAGAATCGTAAGGGCTGCTCCCTTAATGACCGTAGCATATTCATAGGAACCATCTTTGTTAAATATATACTTATTTCCAGAAGCATCTGACCAAGTACCAACCAGATTTTCTGCATTCTTTTCCGCAGTAAGTACCAAAGAGGAATTGTCTGGATCTGTTAAAGTCAATGTATTTTCTGTCGTGTCTCTTTGATATTCATATTTTTCATTGGCATCCTTCCCATCCGAAACATTAGAAGCCTCTATTATAATAGAAGTGTCTGTTGCAGTATATCTACCTGAAACCGTAGTTTCTGTACTTCCAAGTACACCAGAACTGGCAATACAAAGACCTGTTATCGTACAAACCACAATGGTATCCCAAAAGGTGCCAGTCATATTGATATAACCTTGGCGAACCGGATGATCTGTGTGGGCTGCGGCTGCGGTAATGGCAGCAGAACCCATACCTGCTTCATTTGAAAATACACCACGAGCCACACCAAAACGCATGGCATTCATCATAGAAGCAGTAATTGTACCACATAAACCGCCACCTACTGCCTGTACAGAAAATGCCATCGTAAAGATTTCTTTCAGACCAGCAGGAACATTTCCAATGTTTCCAAAAATAACAACAACTCCTGCAATTATATAAAAAATAGCCATGATTGGCACCACAATGCTGGATACCTTTGAAATATATTTAATACCGCCTACAATAATTACCAAAGCCAAACTGGTAATAACAACACCAGTAATAACTGGAGAGATATGAAAAGTTGAATGCAAAGATTCCGAAATAGAATTTGCCTGTGTCATGTTTCCAATGCCGAATGAAGCGATTACCGCAAACAGTGCAAATAACCATCCTAACGCACATCCTACTTTTTTATTTTTAAAGGCTTTCTTCATGGTATACATAGGACCACCACTCATTTCACCTTTTTCATTGACTTCTCGATATTTGATTGCAAGCATACATTCTGAAAATTTAGAAGTAAGACCAAACGCTGCTGAAATCCACATCCAAACCAATGCACCTGGTCCCCCTGCCACCATTGCAGTTGCTACACCTACGATATTACCAGTACCGATTGTAGCTGCCAATGCCGTCGTCAACGCTGAGAATGGAGAAATATCTCCCTCTCCACCGCTGGATTTCTGACGAGCCTTTTTGCTTAGTGTGCCTTTAATGGCATACGGCAAATTACGCCATGGGAGAAATCTAGTACGAATAGTCAAAAATATACCTGTACCAACCAGTAAAATTAACATCACCGGCCCCCAAACAAAATTGTCTATGGACTCTAAAATTTTTCCTAATGCTTCCATAATACATTCTCCTTTCCAGGTCAAGCGGGTATTCGCAATCCACTTCGCTGCTTGCTCATATAAAATCAGCACTGGGTGCCTTACGAGGTATGGGGCTTGAACCCCACACCTCGTGCAAGAGTCCCCATTGCCTAAAGGCAGTGGGGACTCTTGCTCTTTTATAAATTTTGGAATAGTATGATATTGTGTGCCTTTTATAGGATTCTAAACATTAGAATCTATTGTCCCCAACATCATAATATACTTTTAAAAAAGAAAAAGAGGGTAATCCCATGGATTATCCTCTTCGATGTTTGATATAATATTCTATTTTTAGATATTTGTCAAGCCTATTGTTACTCATTGTTACGATACTCGTAACAGTTCAGCCGGGCAGAAATGTTACCGATACTCTGGATATACATTATCCAAAACAAAAACCGTAGATATATCTTCTTCTTCACTAACGTCCTCAAACGTTACAATCGTGATTTCTTTTTTGGCAGCAATCTGCTCCTCTGAAAGCCAAGGATTATTTTTGCTTTCATATTCTACCGTTGTCCCATCCGCATTCTGAATTGTCACATAATAATATGTGCGTTTTCCGGCTTTCTCTCCACGTACATCAACAATCCTGCAAGTTTTTATATAAAAAACAGAATTTTTGAATTGAATTAAATTTTTGCCAATCTCTATTACGCCGACAATACCAATCAATAACAGGATTGCCCAAATTACGATTTTCACTATACTGAAAACATCTGGCCCAAACAACCTAATCTCCTTTATTGTCTGCATCAGAAGATATCCACCGATAGCTACTAACAAAACATTATACAGAATTCTGGAAAACCAACTATACTTTTTCTGTAAGTCTTTTTTGACTGAGGTATCCCCAGCAATGAGAGAAAACCAACTCCCCTTTTGCAATTCTTCACTCATTTGTATTTACTCCCTGATTTATGTAATATTTTGGTACTTTTTTATTGTAGCAAACCGCTAGGGGAACGTCAAGGTTGGGGAGTGGGAGGAACCTATTTCTCCATAACTATTATTTTATTAGATATATTACGAATCGCCGGAATTTTGCCTATTACATGATAAATCGGCATAAGCACTTTCATACCTTCTACCAAACTAATCTCTTTCTTATATATAAAATCAGAAATACGTTGTTGCAATTCTTTTCCATTTTTAACTCCCCAGGTAAATTTGGCATTACTACCCTCGATAGATTTTTCTTTTACATGTTGCACAACAAAGGGGGACATCGTCTCAATCATCACCGTAACCTTTGGAAATGCTTTTCCTATAATAGAAAAAATTTGTTTGATGTCGGCATCACTCAAATACATAGAAAGCCCTTCAATCACTACCAAAACATTTTCTCCCTGATATGTAATCTCATTTATATAGGAAGCATCCATCGCTGATTTTGCAATCTGATATATCGGTCCATTTTCTGTGAGAAAACGACTTCTTATCTCCATTGTTTCCGCAAGATCCACATTATACCAACGCAGGTATTTTCCCTTCATCCGATAACATCTAGTATCCATACCACATGCAATATTTACCACAATTGTTTTCGGATGTTCATTCAAATATTGTTCCACCATTTGATCTAAAACAATTGTTCTGGCAATGACACCATATCCCATGATTTTATCCTGATCTGCCTTAGAAAAATCATACTCTAACTTTGATACAATATCTACCGCCATATCATCCCTAATTTTCGGATTTTTCTTCCCAGTTTCCTTTGCTCTTGCATATAGAGTCTGAATCATTGTTTCTGGTATACCTGTTACATTTACTTTTTCTTTCATATAATCACTACACCTTTCTGTTATCGGGAACATTTTTACCCCATTTTTTATCGTAACAATTGTTATGAATTGTTATGTTATCAAAAAAGCTCCACAACTAATTGCTGTGAAGCTTTTCCAAACTCTGTATTAACTTTTCTGTTCCGCCCTCGGCGTGTATTCCTATTTGTTCTACCAAATATAAACTGTATTCCATATCATAATCCTCTTTTACAATAGAAAGACAACTATCCAGCCTCTGTTTTGCCAACAATTTCATCAATCCTTTATCCGGCAAACTCTTCAGTCTATCTTGATAATAAGCATAAAATGAATGCCCAATCAATTCTTCCACACGACTCCTATAGTGTTCGTAACAACTCCCCTGCGACTTTTCCATAATAATAATAGTTTCCTTCTTATGTTTTAAAATAAACTTCATAAGAAGTACATCTAACTTAGCAAATGCCTGATGTTGTTCCAATTCAATCTGCATAGATTCCGTCAGCAATTTCTCATAGATTTCTACTAACGGCTCTAGGATTGCCCGAAACAAATCTTCCTTATTCTCAAAGGAAAAATACACTGCCCCTGTCGTGACACCCGCACGATTACAGATTGTTCGAAGGCTCGCCTTTACATAGCCTTTTTCATAAAATTCTTCCAGCGCCGCCTGCTTGATTTTTTGCATAGTTTCTTTTTTATCTCTCGTCATAACACTTGTTATGTTAGTCTATTCTAACTGTATTGTCAAGTGTTATGCGAAATAAACATAAGAAGTTAGATTTTATTAACGACAGGATGCATGCTGCTATAAACGCTGAAATAAAAACATCTCAATCTTACACAAAAAAAGAGAGGTATCCTAATAAACGCAAATATTCCAAACAAGCAGAAATTATTATTGACTCATCTGTAAAACTTAAATGAGATAACCTATTTGCTCTCTAAACAAAAATGTAGCAATAATATACAAATGTTATTGCTGCGCTATGAAACTAGGTTACCTCCCCCCATTCTTGACAAAAAGCCCTAAGGTTACACAATGTTTTAGAAATTTTGTACAGAACACAAATTTACTATTCATCAAAATAATCATATGTTCATTCTGTATTTTTCTAACGTATCCAAATTTGCCTTCTTACGTTTTTCAGCTTCTTCGTGTGCAATTTTCAATAATTTAGAGTTATGATACACCTTATCTCTAAGCATAGTATAGATATGTTCGATACATTGTTTTATAAACACCCTTTCATTCTCTTCCTCTTCTTGCAAGTATTCCATAAAATCATCATGATTGTTTGTAAGTATTAAAACCAGCGAAGCAAAAAGAAATTGATTGCATCCACCAAGAACTCTTATCCTGATTTACCACTTTCAAAAATCTTTGCACCTTGGTACTCTTGTTCTGTTAATAATTTGCAAAATATATCTTTTAAGGCGTTGTATTTGTCATAATCGTTCCTCTCAATTATTCTTTTTATCCATGAAAAATTAATCAATTTCTTTCCATCAGACAGACCTACCTCTTACTTTGTATAATTACTCCAATTACCACACCATTTATAAAAAAGTCTTGATAAGAAATGTGGATATCCTTATAACACACATTACCTGGATGTAAAACCACCTCATTCTTTGTGTCTTCAAACTGCTTCAAGGTCAACTGATTTTCTGCTTTACTTCCACCAACAATAATGTCTCCATTTTCCGCAACACTTTGACTTTTTACAATAACGATTGCCCCATCCTGGATACCAAAATCAATCATACTATCTCCATTTACTGTAAGTGCATACAACAAATCCCCACAGGACGAAAAGCAGTCTGGAAACTGGAACTTTTCAATATGCATAATATTTGCCTGTTTTAAAGTTCCCGCTGCAACTTCTCCCATCAATTGTGCCGTATAGGTTCCCGTCATCCGCTCATCCTGTTGATCTACTATATAAAAAGTTCCTATATTGGCACAGTCTTGTTTATACTCGTACGTCTTTTTATGTTTTAAATCAATATATTGATAAAATAACATATCCCCTTCGTTATAATACGGAATTTCTTTTACCTTAGTATATTTTAATTGAAAACCTGTTTTATTCTGACATACGGATACACGTTGTGTAATCACCTGATCTCCATTTGTCACAACAACATATTCTGGTATTGTATTTGGTAGTAAATAGGACTCTAGTTGCTTCCATGCCATATCAAGGCATTCTCCCCGTTTTTTGGTCTCCACTAGAATAAATGGTCTATTCTTGTGCTCACAGTCACGAAATATTGCAATATCTTCATAAAACTGCTTTGAACCATATTGAATCGGATACTCAAATTCAATACAGTTCATTGGATATCCATAGCGAACAAGTACCTGCTCTACATACCACTGTCTTACCTTTTCCTCAGGATTATTTCCTACATATTCTTTATTCCGATAACGTTCTATCGGAATTTCATAATATTCTCCAATCTCCTCATGCTTTGCCCAATACTGTGGCGAAATTTCATCTATATAACTGGATTTTTTTCCACTGCTGCTCATATACAATTGTTTTCTTGCCCTAGTCATTCCCACGTAAAGCAGTTTTCTTTCTTCCTCCTCTTTCTCCTCTGAAACAGGCAAAATTCCTTCATTGATTCCCACTATAAATACAATTGGAAACTCCAACCCTTTCACAGCATGCAATGTCAGTAATGAAATAGCCTCTCTATCATAATATGTATCTGCATCTTTTCCTCGCAATATATTGGCATCCAGTCCATTTTCCACCAACTGCACCCTTACATCATAAAGATAATTCCATTTTCTAGATACAACAGCAATATCACTCAATTCATATTTTTCATCTAATAAAAGTTTTTTTATTTCACGAAGCAGCCAATCCAACTCAGCCTCCAGTTTTTCAAAAGAACAATATTGTGGTTTTGTTCCATTTCTTTCCACCAATACTGGTTCCACAAAATCATCACTTTTATTTAGCCCTTGATCCTTTTCTAGTAATGAATATGCAGCCATTGCAATTTGTTTTGTAGTTCTGTAATTTTTAGATAAAATATTTGATTTTCCAGCCATATTAAATCCGACACTCTTAAAACTATGTCTGGATAACCATGAATGTCCGTAGATACTTTGTGCCACATCTGTAAGAAACCAGATGCAACTTCCTTCTTCATCGTTATAAATCTTCTTAAGAATCTCTAGCTGCACTCTGGTCAAATCCTGACTTTCATCAACCAGTATGTACGAATATTTTTTCTTTATCCTTTTATCATTCATACGATTTAATACACGCAAGGCATTCGTATAAAAATCTGTCAGCCCCCTGCGATTCATTTCATTTTCATACAACCGAAACAATTTAAAAATAATCTTTCTACTTTCTCCCTGTTTTTGCAGACGCATATTACTATTTCCTTTAGACATTCTACCCAATCGCTCTACTCCTAAATATTCTTCTTCATTCGTATAATTGCAACTTTTCATCCAATCAAACTCTTCTAACAGAAAATTCATATTTTTTTCTTTAGCAATCGTGTCCATTCCAAAAGTTTGTTGTATTTTCTGTATTGCCCAACGAAGTACAGTTCGCTTATCATTATCTTTGGCAATTCTTCGATTATCATCTGCCACATAATCAAAAATAAAACTGTCCATGGTCTTTATTTTTAACTGCTCCTCATGCAACATAATCTTATTTTCTTTACACAATCGTGTCATATATTTGATTAGCAATTTGTTATAAGTCAATAATAAAACACTTTCTTTTCGATCTATTTCCTTTAATATGTCCATAATCTTATAAAGTGCAAGCGTTGTCTTCCCACTACCTGCTACTCCCTTTACCAAACAATGCCCCTTACTTTTACTATTTAGTACTTTTATTTGTTCGGACGTTAACTCAATATTCATCTTTATCTCCCTCGTTCAATAATGATTATATGTGTTTAACCAACGAATACCAGCAAATGATTTGCATTAATAAATCATATTTAACGGTATCAGCATAATATGCACTCAAAACATATTATTACAGCTTCGCAAATTAATGCATAAACAAGTATCTGATTGTGTACTATACCCTTCTATTATATTCCAAACCATTCTCTGTGTACATCCATCCAGTTTTCTTTACGCTCTATATTATATCACATTTCTATTCTTTTTTTCATACAATAAACAATTTAATGAAGCATTATAATATTTCTTTATCTGCATAATTATCTCTATTAAAAGTAACCTTTTTCATTTACAATCTCACTCAACAACTCCTTTGAATATCTATTACTTCAACAACACTCTCCCGCGTTTCTCTTCAGTCTGCTTTCACCCTTACTAATCTTCTTCCTATTTTCACTTTTTTCTGTTCATCTGTTTATGTTGTTGTCAAGCAAAATTGTAACACTTTGTGATAGTTTCCTCTATGCAGCATAACGAGCTGCATGAGGAGTGCGACCACCATTATGTGTATGTGGTCTTTTATGATTATACTTTCCATAAATGAATTCTAAAGTCTTCTGATCTAGGTCTACATCTGATGCAAATGAATAAAGATTGTAGAATTCATTTTTGAATGTGTTGTAAAATCGCTCCATTGGAGCATTGTCATAAGGACATCCAGCACGACTCATACTTTGTTGCACAAAATTTTTTTCACAGAATTCATTGAATTCTTTTGACGTATACTGGCTTCCTTGGTCTGAATGCAGAATAATTCCTTTTTCTGGTTTATGTACGTCTAGCGCTTTCTGAAGCGTTGCAATTGCTAATTCCGTAGTTATATTTGATCCATTTAATGTAGCAACGGCACTACGATCGAAAAGGTCAATAATCGAACAATTATAGCGCATGGAACCGTTTGGTCTTGGCATATATGTAAAATCAGTACACCATACTTTGTTCGGTTCTGTTACATTAAATTCTCGATTGACTAAATTAGAAAATACCTTGTTGGCTTTTCCCTTTTTGTATTCTGGCTTTTTACGTCTGACAATAGATTGTAAGCCTAGTTCGTGCATATATTTAAAAATTGTAGCATACGAGTAAATTACATTTTCTAGAACTAGATAATTACGCATCATTCGATACCCAGGAACTCCATCGTTCTCGTGGTATATTTTAACAATCATTCGTTGTACGGATGCTTTGATTTTCCTATACTCTGATTTACGATCTTTCAAGTAATTGTAATAAGCATTTGGACAGATATTAAACCTTCTGAGAAGCCATCTGACACCGAATTCTGGAGAGTGTTTTTGAATAAACTGGTATTGCGCTAATCGATTTCCTTCGCAAAGAATGCCGCTGCTTTTTTTAGGAACTCATTTTCCTTTTTTATCTCGGCTAATTCTTTACGTAAACGATTAATTTCCGCATATGAATCATTTTCCTGCTGGATGTTTTCATTTGTTTGGCATTCTTTGCTGCGCTGAGTTAACCAGTATCTTAAAGTACCCTTACCAAGATGAAATTCTTCGGTAAGACTTTTGATTGTTCGACCTTCCTCCAGATGAAGGCGAATGATTTGTTCTTTGAGCTCAGGCTCATACTTAATTTTGTTTGACATTATAACATCTCCTTGTATAAGCTAGCTTTTTTCAATATTTAGCACATCTGTAAGCATTTGAATTGTCCATAAAACTAATAATTACGCTCATTTTTTCTTCAGAAAGCATTTCTTTTTCATTTTGTGATTGATGAAAAAGAACCTGTTTGTGTTAAAGAAAATGGTTCTATACTTACATTCGGAAGTAAAAGAAATACTGTAGCTAAATACGAAACAGAAGCAAATATGCCTAGCACTGCTGTTGTTTCTCTTATATGTCGAGAATTTAACGTTAGCGAAGAATGGCTAAGAAATGGTGTTGGTGATATGTTCTTGCCAACAGATCGCAATGCCGATATCGCAAAATTGACAAAACAGTTATTAAACGAAGAAAGTGATTCTTTTAAAAACAGATTTGTGTCTATGTTGGCTAACTTAACAATCGAGGAATGGGAATTTTTAGAGAGAAAAGCAAAAGAATTATGTGAGATAAATAATGAAAAAGATAATTCAGATTGATAGTGTTTATTTTTATCGAAAACAGATATATGCCGGAGCAAGTCACAACCTCTCCGGCAAAACAATGTTAATTATGATTATCAAGCATTTCCGCGACAAGAGTATATAGGTATTTTATGTGTTTTTCTTCTTGTATATCTCTTATCATTTCGATATTTTTTTCTTTAATTTGATTAAACCTTCTTGATATAATCATTGTATAAAAATAATTATACTACTATTTTGGATGCTTGTGTTTAAATATAATACGATTTCCAATATCTTGGAAATTTTTTTTGAAAAATTATTTATAATCGCTTTCGAACAGTTCGGTTATTCTCATGTTAAGTGCTTTAGCGATAGATTCCATCTGCTGCATGGACGGAGATACTCTCTCGTTTTCGATATTGTTTAACGTGCTTTTGCTTATGCCAGATGCCTCTGATAATTTTATTAGTGTTATTTTTTTGTTTCGTCTGGCTTGCCAGGTTAATATTTTCATCCTACTACTTCTCCTTTTTTTATTGTTATTATCTACATAGAATTTGCAAATTATTTATTTTTCTATATATATTATTGCTAATATATAACATTATTTTTTCTTTTTCAAGTTTTCTTTGCTTTTCTTTCTTTTTTATGTATGTTATTATGTTTATATAGGAGGTAAACGAAATAAAAAGAGAAAACAAAAGAAAAACAGAAAATATTTGTAGCAAAAAGATGATTTCAAGATTAAAAACTTGGATGATAGATAAGGAAAGGATGATTTTGTGGAAGAAACTGAAGAATTTACTGCGTATAAAGAAAAATGGTATTTGCAAACATGGCTTATTGTTGTATTGTTTTTGGGCTGGTCTTTGATTATACCACCGATAATAGGTTTTATTCTCTTGGGCGGGCAATATGTAGAGCGGAAAAAATATGATGACAAACTGGCAGAAAAATACAAACAATTGCAGGAAAAGAACAGCACTTTGTTAAAATATCAAAGCATTTATGAAGAAACAAAAGCAAATAGATACGAGGATATAACTAAATTAGTTGAAGAAAAGACTATAGAGCTTAAACAATTCGAACAGCAAAAAGAAGATATTCTTCATTTGATTGATGATTATAATATGCAAATAGAGCAAAAAAATGTAGAACTATTATCCAAAGATAACGAATTAGAAAAGAAAGAAAAGCAATTGCAATCATCTATAAAGAAATTATCCAGAACAAAAGAACTTTATAAAAGCCTTGATTACTGTATTTCAAAATTTTTCGCTTACGAACCTAACGATACAGTTCTAAAAGTTGACGCAAATACATTAGGTGAAATCGAAGATTTTTCCCCAAATGTTATCCTGCAATTACATTCTATGGATATCAAGGACTTAAAGAAAGCTTTTTCTGAAAACGACAAAAATATTAGCAAAATTTTAGAGACATACTCCTCTAGGTACACAACAAAAGCTAACCAGGCTATATATAAGTTAATGGTTATCGCACTAAGAGCAGAACTTCAAAATATATTATATTCTTTGAAATACGAAAAACTAGACAAAAGTATAGACGAAATCAAAGAAATTACAAGTAAATATTTAAGCATTGCTGGTTCTGGTAACCAAAGCATTCTAAGTACTCTCACAAAGTTTATTGGAGAAATAGAATATCTCTTTATAAACGCAGCCAAAATAGAATACAATTATTATGTAAAAAAGGAACAAGCCAGACAAGAGCAAATCGCTCTGCATGAGCAAATGAGGCAAGAAGCTGCAGAAAGAAAAGAGTTGCAAAAAGAACGCCAACGTATCGAAAATGAAGAAAAGAAATTTAATCAAGAATTAAATAAGTTAAATGAACAGATTTCTACATCTTCTGACAATGCAGAAATCGAACAATTAAAAGCTAGGGTATTAGAACTACAATCGCAATTATCTGATGTAATTATTAAAAAAGATGAAATAGCATCATTAGAAAATGGAAAAGCTGGTACTGTTTATATTATAAGTAATCTTGGTTCTTTCGGAGAAAATGTATTTAAAATAGGTATGACAAGACGTTTGAATCCACAAGAACGAGTAGATGAACTGGGTAGTGCAAGCGTTCCGTTTAAATTTGATGTACATAGCTTTATATTTTCTAAAGATGCGGTTTTACTAGAAAGCAAAATGCACGAAATGTTAAATAAGCAAAGAGTAAATAAAGTAAATAGAAGAAAAGAATTTTTTAGAATTACAATTGATGAATTAGAAGAATTGGTCAATAAAATAGAACCTACGGCTGAATTTAATAAAACAATGATTGCCGAAGAATTTAGAAATAGTCAATTATCCGATTTGTAAAAAAGAAAAAAACGCCCCTGCTACCAACAGGGACGGATAACATAGATTACTTAGCAAACCAAAGGCTGCATGCATAATCAATCTCGCAAGTAGATTATACCATGCATCCTACTAATTTTCTAGGGTGTATTTTTTATACCCTTTTTATCAGTAAGCGTCAAATAAGATAGTGTATTTAAAATTGCCACCAAAGGGAGTATACTTC
>ERZ780168.514-NODE-514-length-47559-cov-62.000505_pt1 | contig 47559 bp, 38 predicted proteins | sample MGYA00510981_ERZ780168 | MGnify/ENA primary metagenome ERZ780168 (study PRJEB29588, sample SAMEA2158769) | human gut metagenome | biome: human gut; feature: human-associated habitat; material: faeces | place: Denmark | collected 2008/2010 ...
TCAAAATATATGAGGCTATGCAGGTGGAAAATTGCATTTCGACTTTGACTTTAGGACGTAAAAAAGACTAACTTTATCAAAGTAAGTCAGATATACGGAATTCACATATCAGATATAAGTAAATCAGCCGTTTAGTAAAATACTAAACGGCTGATTTACTTATAGGCTATATCGATTTCGAATATCTATGACACAACCTGTCTCGATTACCGAATAAAAACTTATATTCAGTATTACTGATGACTTATGTTTCTATTTTCGACTCGGATTATCTTCAAATCACGATACAGTCTTATCTGTATGTCCGCATTATTATGCCTGCTGCTTATCAACCGAGCAGCAGAGACATCTGGTCGCGGAGTTTGCGTGCTTCTTCTCCGGCACGGTCGGCGAAGTCAGTGCCTGTGGAGGCATAGATTATGCCGCGGGAGGAGTTTACGAGAAGTCCGCAGTCGTCAGTCAGACCACGTTTCGAAACCTCCTCAAGGCTGCCTCCCTGCGCTCCGACGCCGGGCACGAGGAGGAAGCTGTTGGGAGCGATGCGGCGTATTTCGTCGAACATCTCGGCCTGTGTCGCACCGCACACGAACATAAGCTCGTCGGGCGTAGCCCAGGTCTGAGCCTTCTTCATCACGGTTTCAAACAGAGGTGTACCATCTTCATCTTTGATATGCTGGAAGTCGAGACTGCCTTTGTTGGAGGTAAGAGCGAGCAGTATCACCCACTTGCCCTCATAACCGAGGAAAGGCGTCACGCTGTCCTCGCCCATGTAGGGAGCTACGGTCACGGCATCGACATCAAGTTCTTCAAACAGGGCGCGGGCATACATTTTTGAAGTATTGCCGATGTCGCCGCGCTTTGCGTCGGCGATGATGAACTGGTCTGGATAGTTTTCCTTTATATATTTCACGGTCTTTTCAAGTGCAATCCAGCCGGCCACTCCGCAGCTCTCATAGAAAGCGAGATTGGGTTTATAAGCCACGCAATAAGGCGCAGTGGCATCGATAATGGCTTTGTTGAACTCGAAAATCGGGTCTTCTTTTTCAAGAAGATGTGCGGGAATTTTCTTGACATCCGTGTCAAGACCTACACAGAGGTATGAACGCTTTGCGCGTATGTTGTCAGCGAGTTGTTTACGGTTCATGATTTTATTCTTACTTGACTATAAGTCATTTGTTATTTTTGTTCTTTTTTAGACTATTTCTTAATTTTGATATCAAATAATCGCCCAAAAGGTAGATTCCTACCAATACGGATATTATAACGAGCCCAACTATCAGATGGTCTAACTGATACCACTTGATTTTGTCTACTATCAACAGATTGGACAAAAGATTAAAAACAGTAATCATATCTCCGATTCCTTCAGTTTTTCAGCATTCTCGGCAACAATGAGGTGGTCAATACAGTCCTGTATGTCGCCGTCCATGAATCCCTGGAGGTTGTATACGGTGTAGTTGATGCGGTGGTCGGTGATACGTCCCTGCGGATAGTTGTAGGTACGGATTTTGGCCGAACGGTCGCCGGTCGACACCATTGTCTTGCGGCGCGAAGCGATGTCGTCGAGATATTTCTGATGCTCCTTGTCGTAGATGAATGTACGCAGGCGCGAAAGGGCTCGCTCCTTGTTCTTGGGCTGGTCGCGGGTCTCGGTACACTCGATAAGGATTTCCTCAGTGACACCGGTGTTGGGGTTGCGCCACATGTAGCGCAGACGTACGCCCGATTCCACTTTGTTGACGTTCTGACCTCCCGCGCCACCCGAGCGGAATGTATCCCACTTGATTTCGCCCTCGTTGATTTCAACGTCGAACTCCTCGGCCTCGGGAAGCACTGCCACGGTAGCGGCCGATGTATGCACGCGGCCCTGAGTCTCGGTGGCAGGCACACGCTGCACGCGGTGCACGCCGCTCTCATATTTCATCGTGCCGTACACACCTTCGCCGGTGACAGCGAAAACTATTTCCTTAAATCCGCCGGCAGCACCTTCGCTTACGCTTGAAACGGCCACATTCCACCCTTTCGACTCACAGTATTTGGTATACATCTTGAAGAGGTCGCCGGCAAATATGGCAGCCTCGTCGCCTCCCGTACCGCCACGGATTTCGACAATTGCATTCTTGCCGTCCTCAGGGTCGGCAGGTATGAGAAGCAATTTGATTTCCTCCTCCACTTTCGGGAGTTCGGTAGTGGCCTCGTCAAGCTGCTCGCGGGCCATAGCCCTCATATCGGCATCGTTTTCATTGGCCAGTATCTCTTTGGCCTCGTCGACGTTCGACAGCAGGTCGCGGTAACGGCGTGTGGTCTTTGTCAGACGCTCAAGGTCTTTGTATTCTTTAGTCAGCTTGACGTAACGGCGCATATCGGCTATCACCGACGGGTCCGTAATCAGTGTCGACACTTCGGCAAAACGTGCTTCGATACCGTCAAGACGCGATAAAAGGGAATTATCTGACATTATGATATGTATTGGTCAAAAAACAATTAACTTATTCAAGGCGCGAAGTTACGAAAATTTTTCCCTTTTTCCATATTCACGGCGGGCAAACAACATTTTATCCATAAATATTGTTAATTTTGCATCAATATTTCAATACTCATCACATGCCTACAGCCATATTAACCTCATTATACAGTCAGGTAACAGGTACATCACCCGACAAAACCGTCGAACTTACAGGCTCAGGGTCCAACCGCCGTTACTACCGTCTCGAAGGCCCGGCAGGCACCTACATAGGTGTCATAGGCGAGTCAATCGAGGAGAACAAGGCATTCATCAAGCTGGCCAACCGTTTTGCCGACCGCAATCTGCCTGTGCCGCGTGTCGTGGCCGTAACTCCCGAACGCGACGCGTATCTGCAGGATTATTTAGGCGACACATTGCTCTTTGACGCCATAGCGGGCGGACGCGCCACCGGCGTTTTTTCCGACGAGGAAAAACATCTTCTGTCGATGACGATACGGAGTCTCGCCGACATCCAGTACCGCGGCGCCGAAGGTCTCGATTTCAACGTATGCTATCCGTTGCCCGAGTTCTGCCGCCGCACGGTGATGTGGGACCTGAACTATTTCAAATACAATTTCCTCAAACTTTCCGGCATCTGTTTCAACGAAAGCCTGCTTGAAGATGACTTCGAACGCCTCGCCGACTATCTTCTTGCCGAGGAATACACCACTTTCATGTACCGCGATTTCCAGTCGCGCAACGTGATGATAAAGGACGGCAGCCCGTGGTTCATCGATTTCCAGGGAGGGCGCAAAGGTCCCGCGCACTACGATGTGGCATCTTTCCTGTGGCAGGCCAAGGCCAACATACCGGCACCGCTACGTGAAGAACTGATTGACGAATATCTCGATTCAGCCTCTCGATACGCCGATATTGACCGCGATGCATTCCGACGGCGGTTGCAGCATGTGGTCCTGTTCCGGCTTATGCAGGTGCTCGGCGCATACGGTTTCAGGGGACTGTTTGAAAAGAAACTGCATTTCCTCGAAAGTATTCCGCCGGCACTGGAAAAGATTAAGGAACTTATCGTCGCCAACGGGTTCCCGCAATATCCCACTCTCGTAAAAGTATTGGGTAGACTCGCCGACAAATTCACTCCCTCAGGCATAGTTCCCGACCATCTCACCGTCACCGTGCGCAGCTTCTCCTACAAACGCGGTATTCCTGACGATGCCTCAGGCAACGGCGGAGGGTATGTGTTCGACTGCCGCGGCATGCACAACCCCGGACGCTATGATGAATATAAAAAACTTACAGGAATGGATACTCCCGTGATTGAATTTCTTGAGGCTCGCGGTGAAGTGCAGCCGTTCATGGAGCATTGCTGTGCGCTTGCCGACAGTTCGGTCGAAGTGTATCTGCGGCGTGGATTCACATCGCTGACAATAGATTTCGGATGCACGGGAGGCCAGCACCGTTCGGTATACTGCGCCGAAAAGATGGCGGAGCACCTGAGCGAGAAGTATGGCATAGACATACGTCTGTGCCACCGAGAGCAGCGCATCAACAAACGCTTCACCACTCTCGGACAGCAGATAGTCGAAGAAGAATAAACTTCCCCGCCGCAATCCATAATTGCAAAAACCGCAAAATTCCGTTCTATGAATGACGGTGTTGCAAAACTGTTAAATCTCAGCCAATGGAGTAGGGACGCACGGTCTGTGCGTCCGATAATTCACTGATAATCAATATACGCTTTCCGGACGCACAGACCGTGCGTCCCTACAAATATAAACGCGCATTTTTTTAAATAAACCATACCCCCTGACACAAATGAAAGCCATCATATTTGCTGCCGGACTCGGCACGCGCCTGAAACCTTTCACATTACAACATCCCAAAGCTCTCGTCGAGGTAGGCGGCAAGCCAATGCTTCAGCGTGTCATCGAACGTCTGCGCGATGCGGGGATAAAGCGGATTGTGGTCAACGTGCATCATTTCGCCCCGCAGATTATTGACTTCATAAACAGCAACGACGGTTTCGGGTGCGACATCGCCATAAGCGACGAGTCGTCATTACTCCTCGACACCGGCGGCGGCATTGCAAAAGCGGCCGACATACTCGACGGCGACGAACCGTTCATAGCTTATAACGCCGACATACTGTCGGATTTCGACATCAGCAGAATGATAGAAGCACACCGGCATTCGGGAGCCGACGTAACGCTCCTCACGTCGTCGCGCAATTCATCACGGCAACTTTATTTCGATAACAATGAGCGTCTTGTCGGATGGCAGAACTCCCAAACAGGCGAATGCCGCCCCGCATCATTCCATCCCGACGCATACTGTCACGGCGCATCATTCAACGGCGTACACATAATAAACCGCAAAGCATTGCAATCACTCAAACGACGTGCAGTCACAAATCCGGTATTTTCAATAACACCGTTCTACATCGACAACATCTCCAACCTCGACATACGTGCCTACACCCCCACAGAGACCTATCAATGGTACGACATAGGCCGCAACGAAACCCTCGCCGCCGCACGCACCGGATTCAAGGAATAGCATAATTTCTTAGATAGTGTTAAATCAAAATAAGAGAGTGCTTTTTGAGATTAATGTCATCAGTATATTTTACGGCATCAAAGCCTCTCCTTCGGTTAATCAAGCAAACACATTAATTCGCAAGCCTGACAGGTCATGCTTTTTTGATAGGCATGAGGCCGAGTTCGGCAGCTTTTTCCATTACGAGGCGCAGGGCAAGGTCGCGGTCGTTAGGTGTCGGACAGTCGACAAGCATATCTTTTTCGTATGACTTGATGATGCCGACCTCGCGGCACTGGCCGATACCGAACATTTCCATTATCTCGTTGCCGTCGACGGGCGGCTGCCAGTTGCGCAGATTGTCCTTCTCATTGATGATGCGCATTTTCTCGATGACAAGGTCGAAATTTGCGAGATGCGTACGCACTTTTTCAGGATTCTTCGAGGTAATGTCGGCACGGCAAAGGGTCATCAGCCCGTCAATATCGTCGCCGGCATCGAATATCAGACGTCTGACCGCCGAGTCAGTGACCTCCTCGACAAGAGCAATCGGACGCATGTGGAGTTCTACAAGTTTCTGCACATACTTCATGTGCTCGTTCTGCGGAAGCTTCAGATTGCGGAATATGCGCGGCACCATTTTGCCTCCGATGAAATTATGGTTATGGAACGTCCAGCCTATCTTGGCATCATATCGTTTTGTCTGCGGCTTGGCGATGTCATGAAGGAGGGCGGCCCAGCGCGTCCACACGTTGTCGGTCGCCGCAGCCACTTTGTCAAGCACCTCCATTGTATGCAGGAAATTATCCTTGTGGCCTCGTCCCTTTATCACCTCTACCCCATTCATGGCATCGAGGTCGGGGAAGAATATCTTCAGGAGGCCGGTACGCTGCATCAGCAGCCATCCAATCGACGGACGCGGCGACATCATGATTTTCGTAAGCTCGGTCTCGATACGCTCCTTTGACAATATCGTGATGCGATGCGCATTGCGCGATATGGCCGCGAGTGTATCGGGATGTATCTCAAACTGCAGCTGCGTGGCGAAGCGAATGGCGCGGAACATGCGGAGGGGGTCGTCGGAGAAAGTGATGTCGGGGTCGAGCGGCGTGCGTATTATCCCGGCCTCAAGGTCGGCGATGCCTCCGAAGCGGTCGATGAGTTCGCCGAAAGTTGCTCCGTTGACACTCACCGCCATGGCATTGATGGTGAAGTCGCGGCGGGATATATCGTCGTCGAGAGTGCCGTCCTCAACAATGGGATTGCGCGAATCGGAGCGGTATGACTCACGCCGCGCTCCCACGAATTCAAGTTCCAGGCCGTGCGTGAGCACCTGCGCCGTGCCGAACCTCGGGAAATAGTTGCACTTGGCTTTGCGTCCGAGACTTTCGGCGACTTTACGCGCCAGGTCGATACCGCTGCCAACGGTGACAAAATCAATATCTTTTGAATGCCGTTCAAGAAACAGGTCGCGCACATAGCCGCCCACCACGTAGCATTCACGGCATTCACGGTCGGCTACTTCTCCGATTTTGTGAAATATGTCGAGGTCGATTTTTTCTGCGATGTTCATAGCTGCAATATTTCCTGAGGTGTAAGAGTCAGACATCTCATGCCGCCATTTTCAACGACATACGTATTTTCAATGCCCACGGCACCCGTGCCCGGTATCACGAATTTAGGCTCAAGCGCTATGACATTGCCTTCGGCGAGAATATCCCTGCTGCGCGGCGCTATGACCGGTGCCTCGTTGATTTCTATACCTACACCGTGGCCTACGAAACCGGCATGCTGACGGTGTCCCATGAAGAAATCGGAAAATCCCGCTTCGGCAGCCATACGCGCGGCTTCCTCATAGAGTGCGGAGGCTTTGGTTCCCGGAACTCCGAGTGCGGCCAGACGTGCGCATATCTCAATCGAACATTCATGCGCTCTCATAGCCTCGGGAGCAATGTCGCCGAGAGCGAAAGTACGCGTCATATCGGTCATATACCCGTTGAAATTGCCGTTGGCATCGACCATGACCGAATTGCCCGGGCGGATTACGGTACCGTCGGCGCCCACCGGCAGCGACGGGTCGACCCCGGCTCCACCCATGGCGAAATCATAAGGGGTAGGATTGTCGGCATTGTCACCCACAAGGATATTGCCCATGAAAAGTTCCATCGAGTCGCCGCTTATGCGGAATTGGCCGAGACAGCCGGCACGGCGCAGCGCGCCCTCTATCTCAATCTGCAGGTCGATGTCGGTCATTCCGGGACGGTAAAGCTCGGGAATGGTGCGGTAGACTTTATCCTGACGTCGGCCCGATTCGGCAATCTTTTCAATCTCGAACGGGGTTTTGACGGCACGTGCTCGGCGCATCACAGCCGAGGCATTCACAACCTTCCTGCCGTCGAGCATCACATTGAAGCGAAGATAGTCGGCGGCTGAAAGCGTGGCAAGCTCCAGACCGACAGAGCGGCCCTCAACCATGATTTCCTCGGGCTTGCGCACAAATGTCACATTGTCCCCCTGAAGGTACACCGGACGGCGCACATACGCCATTACATTACCTCCGGCACTGACCGTGAGCCATCCGGCAAACACGCGTCCGGTCAGATAATATTTATTTGCGTTATCAGCTATAATAAGTTCATCGGCACCGTCGACATGCATTTCTTCAATGACTTTGCCGATCCGCCTTCCTGCTTCATCGGGGTGAAGCAGGAACAATCTGTTATCGTTCATTTTCAATCAAGTAACTGTTAAGACATTCTCTTGAAGAGCGTGTCATAAAATTCTGTTTTCAGCGTGTTGAAATCCGCAAAATTCCGGTTGATGGTGTAGGGACGCACGGCTCGTGCGTCCCTACATTTCTTGAAGATGCTACTTCCTCTAAAAAAATGGAATATAACACAACATCTTTTCAATCATTCTTTTTTTCAACAAATGAAATTCCTACCTGTTCAACTTCCGGCAGCACTTCGTCGCGCATGATATGGCGCACTCCGATATTGACAGGACGCCTGAAAGTCACGCCGCACGCTATCGTATCGGTGACCTGAAAATCAGTACCGATGCCGCGTCCGTGCCATCGTCCGAAGTCATCCGCGAGAGTGACCTCAAGAGTGTCGCGCCGCGAAGTGAGCGAGTCAGTTATCGTGACTTCCAGGAAAATGTTGCTGTATATATAGTCATTTGTATGCCGCAGAGAGAGAGACATATCGCCGGTCACCACAGAATCAGCCGGCTCGAACGTATACTTCAGCGTATCACCATACTGCCATCCGGCAGAGTCGATATCATGATACTGGCTGAAGTCGTTCGGCCCCATACGGCATCCCGACAAGCCTGTCAGCGCCGCTATTAGTGACAATAGCAGCGCTGAACGACGGGATTTCTTTATGATATCATGCTTCATTATCAATTATCGGTTGATTTGGCAGGTCCGTTATCGCGTGGTTTGCTATCGCGCGGAGCGGGCGCAGGTTCGCTTGCGGGAGCGGCTGCCGACTGGCCGTCGGGCTGCTGACGCGGTGCATTGTCACGTCGCTGGCGTGCATTGTCACGTTCGGGGCGGCGTTCGCGGCGTTCCTTGTCATCACGCCGACGGTTATTCCCCTGCGGCTGCTGCGCGCTTTCCGTGTCCGGTGCGGGAGCCTCGCCGTTCTGCGGGTTACGCTGGCGGCGACGGTTGTCGCGCTGACGGTTGTCGCGACGTTCCTTGTCGTCACGTCCGTTTTCCTGTTGAGGCGCAGCCTGCGGCTGACCTTCGCTTGGCCGGGCGTCGCGCTGTGCCTGAGGCTGCTTCTGCCCTTTCGATTTCTTCTTGCGCTTCTTGTTGTCGAAACGGTTGAGATTGTCCTGGTCCAGAATATCATTGTATTTCTGGGCGTTAGGCTTCTCCTCTCCGTCACGCTTGAGCGACAGCGGTTTCTCGCCCGCTTTGTTCATGCGTATCACCTCAAACGCGCGGTCGGCGTCAATCGTGACGAGATTGGCCGCAATCGACTTGTCGGTCGAATACGTGATTTCGCGCTTGAAGATGTCGACCTTGAAGTAGTAATATGTGGCATCGGCCGTCTCCAGACGTATATCCTTGCCCGGCATGCGCTTGACGCTCTCCACGTAGGTGTCGACCTCGAAATTGAGGCAGCACTTGAGCTTGGCGCACTGTCCGGCGAGCTTCTGCGGGTTGAGCGATATATCCTGATAACGTGCCGCCGATGTGGCTACCGACACGAAATTGGTCATCCATGTGGCACAACACAGCGGACGTCCGCACGGTCCGATACCGCCTATGCGGCCTGCCTCCTGACGCGCTCCGATCTGCTTCATCTCGATGCGCACCTTAAACGTCTCGGCAAGCACCTTTATGAGCTGACGGAAATCGACACGCTCGTCGGCGATATAATAGAATATGGCCTTGTTGCCGTCGCCCTGATACTCCACGTCGCCTATTTTCATGTTGAGCTGGAGGCTCTCGGCTATCTTACGCGAACGTATCATGGTTGAGTTTTCGCGGGCTTTCGCCTCCTCTAATTTTTCCATATCGGCCGGACGCGCTTTGCGGAATATACGCTTGAGGTCGGCCTCGTTCTTGACACCTGCCTTGCGCATCTGCAGACGGGTGAGAGCTCCCACCATAGTCACACGGCCTATGTCATGGCCCGGTGTGGCTTCGACGGCCACCCAGTCGCCGATATTAAGCGGAATACCGGTAGGATTCTTATAGAAGCCCTTACGGGTGTTCTTGAAAAGCACCTCGACATATTCGGAGTCGGCGTATCCTCCCGGCACGTCGGCAAGATAGTTGTAGCTCTGAAGCTGTCCGCGCGGCGCTTTCACGTGGCGGTTGCAGCAAGGGCAGCTCATCGGCGTCTCCGGTTCGGTGACAAGACTGGCCTTGGGCTCGGTGCCCTTTGCCGCGTCAGCCACCGGGTCATCGGGAACTGGAACGGGCGGTTGCTGATTTTTTTTATCGTCTGACATAATTCAATTACCTGATTGAGCGACGATAAAATTATTTGGCGAACGATACGGCACGAGTCTCACGTATCACGGTTATCTTCACCTGACCGGGATAGGTCATCTCGTCCTGTATACGTTTGGCTATTTCGGTAGAGAGCTGTTCGGTCTCGACATCATCAATCTTGTCGGCACCGACTATGACGCGGAGTTCGCGGCCTGCCTGGATGGCATAGGTCTTGATTACACCGGGATATGAGAGCGCAAGCTGCTCGAGGTCGTTGAGACGTTTGATATAAGCCTCGACGATTTCGCGGCGAGCGCCGGGACGTGCACCCGATATGGCGTCGCATACCTGCACGATGGGAGCAAGCAGCGTAGTCTGCTCGATTTCGTCGTGGTGGGCACCGATGGCGTTGCATATCTCGGGTTTCTCCTTATATTTCTCAGCCAGTTTCATACCGAGGAGTGCGTGCGGCAGTTCAGGCTCTTCGTCGGGCACCTTGCCTATATCGTGGAGGAGTCCGGCACGGCGTGCTTTCTTGGGATTGAGACCGAGTTCCGATGCCATGATAGCACAAAGGTTGGCAGTCTCGCGGGCGTGCTGCAACAGGTTCTGTCCGTAGCTCGAGCGGTATTTCATCTTACCGATAAGACGGATAAGGTCGGGATGCAGGCCGTGGATACCGAGGTCGATGACCGTACGCTTGCCGGTCTCGATGATTTCCTCCTCAATCTGCTTGCGCACTTTGTTGACCACCTCCTCAATGCGCGCCGGATGGATACGACCGTCGGCCACGAGCTGATGGAGAGCCAGACGTGCCACCTCGCGGCGCACGGGGTCAAAGCCCGAAAGTACAATTGCCTCGGGGGTATCGTCGACGATGATTTCAATACCTGTGGCAGCCTCGAGAGCGCGTATATTGCGGCCTTCGCGACCGATGATGCGTCCTTTGATTTCATCCGAGTCGATATGGAACACGGTGACTGAATTCTCGATGGCGGTTTCGGTAGCCACGCGCTGTATAGTCTGCACTACTATGCGTTTTGCTTCCTTGTTTGCCGTCATCTTGGCTTCGTCCATGATGTCGTTGATATAGGCTGAAGCAGCTGTCTTGGCTTCATCTTTAAGCGACTCTACAAGTTTCTCCTTGGCTTCTTCCGACGAGAGGCCCGAGATGTGCTCGAGGGTTTCCTGGGCCTTGCGGCGCATGCGCTCCACCTCTTCCTTCTTGTTCTCGACTACGGCGAGCTGCGACTCCAGATTGACGCGGGTGGTCTCAAGCTCATTCTTGGCACGCTGATTCTCGCTCTGCTGCTGGTTGAGCTGAAGCTCGCGCTGCTTGATTTTGGCTTCCATCGACTGGATTTTTGAGAAGCGCTGATTGGCCTGCTTCTCGGCTTCTGCCTTGATTTTAAGCTCTTCCTCACGGGCTTCAAGCACCTTGTTTTTCTTTAGCACTTCAGCTTCGCGCTGAGCTTCTTCCAATATGGTCTTGGCTCGGTTGCGGGCCAGCGACTTTTGAACTGCGACGGTAACCACATAGCCCAAAGCCATGCCTGCCGCGACAGCGAGAATGTAATACAGGATTTCCATTGTTTAACCGGTGTATTTAAAATAAAAATCGCACTCTTGCAGGCTGAAAGCGCGGCCGGTAGATGGGAAACGACCCGGGGCGCGAGGAGCCGTGAAAGTGCGGGATGAATTAATAATAACAATAATCTGAATCGAAGCTGAGCATCACTATGCATCGCGCTGTGCAGATGTCAGGGCCGGTTGTCCCCATCGGCCGGAGGCATGTCGCCGCCGGAGCCTAAAGCGTCAATATCGAGCAGCAGACTGTCGAGCTGACGTTCGAATCGGTCAAGCACGGCCACCGTTTCATCGGCCTGCCTGTTGAGCACGGTAAACAGTTTGGCAAACTGGAAAGCGACCATTCCGAGCACTTCGGTAGAAGATTTATCGGTAAAACGCTGCCGCCACGTGCGCCATAACTTGTTCACATTATATTCAGCATTCCTTATCATCTCCTCCTCCATGCGGTCAATCTGCAGGGCAAAAGGAGGCAACTCGGCTATGCGTATCGTGATATTCAGTTTATCTTTCATTGCAGCAATCAGTTAATTGAATTGTCGATGTCAATGGTTATGCTCGGTTGCAAGCTAAGCCGAAACCGGTTCACTCACTCAACTGACTGATACATTTATCGATTTCCCACACTAACTCGGACAAGAATTTCCGGCTTTGCTCAATATCGCCGTCTACAGCCTCAATAGCCGATGCCATGCGGAGATACTCGACTTGTCGGGTAAGCTCCTCAATGCGTGTGCGCGCTGCGGCAAGCTCGCCGTTGGCCTGTGAAAGTCGTTCAAGAGCCTCGTCCCTCTGCATTACCACGTATCGGTAACGCTGCGTCAGCATGCGCGTCTTGGCATTGATTTCGTTAAGGCGTTGCTCAAAGTTAACGGACATTCTTATTCCAAATTTTCACAAAAGTAATTATTTATTACGAAATTTCCGCAATATTCAATAATTATTTTTGTAAAATATTTTGATAATAAATGTTAATCCGACGCATTATCACACCATCTAAAAACGCGACACGAGCCGGTCAAAGCCTCTGTGTATCCACGATGGCTGCAACTGCACGCCGGCACGCCGTGTAAGGAGCCTGACCGTTGTGAATGAAACAAGCGCGGCGAGCATCAACGGGAGGAACATACCGAAACCGCCGGTCATCTCCACTGTCAGAAACATCGCCATCAACGGTGCCTGAATGGCTCCCGCCATCACTCCCGCCATACCGAAAAGCGCAAAATCGGCCACCGGGAGCGACGAGCCGGCGGCAAGATTGCACAATACCGCAAAAAACAGTCCGGCCATGCACCCGGCAAATAATGTCGGGGCAAAATCGCCACCTACGCCACCTCCGGCATTGGTCAGCGCGCATACTGCCGATTTGACAAGGATTATGCCTCCGGCCAACAGCAGCACAGTCCATTCGTTGACCGCGGCAAACAATGACCGACTGTACAGACCGCCGTCATCTCCGTTGAGAATTTCACCTGCAACGCCGTAGCCTTCGCCATAAAGCGCCGGAAACAACAGCAACCCGGCTCCTATCAACAGTCCCGACACGATATTCTGCGCCCACGGGTTACGTATTTTCCCGATAAAGCCCTCGCTCCTGTCCATCAGACAGGAATAATATACCGAATAAAGCCCGCAGAACACTCCGAGCACAAGCACCATCGGGATGAGGTGGCCGTCAAACTGATGCGTCACATGCATCGGCACATCAAGCGTCATGCCAGAGAATATATAGGAGGTGAACCACGACGCGATACAACACGCCACAAGCGCAAGCACCGAGATGGTGGTAAACTGCACCCCTATCACCTCAATCGCAAACAGCGCCCCGCCGACAGGGGCCTTGAATATACCGGCGATACCGGCTCCGGCCCCGCATCCCACAAGTATGCGCAGCATGTCGGATGACAGTCCGAAAAACTTGCCTACATTACTTCCGATACCGGCGCCGGCATAAGCGATAGGCCCCTCGGCGCCGGAAGACCCTCCGAATCCGAGAGTAAGCGCACACGACACTATCGGCGCATAAACTATATGTCCGCGCAGACGGTAGTCATGCCGGTCAAGAGTATCGCGTATGCGCTGGCAGCCGAATTCCATATTATCCTTCACTACATACCGGCAATAGGTGCCGCACAGCAGCACGCCGACTACCGGAAACAACAGCAACAGCCAGTTGGCATCAAGAATATCCATCATCCGGAAAGCCCACGACGTAAGAGTACCGATAAAAAAACGCAATATTTCGGCGCCAGTGCCGACTATCAGCCCCACGAGCACAGCGAGCAATATAAGGAATTTCTTTTCCGACATAAGTTGCCGCCCCCCGGCCGCTTCCTTCGAAGCCACAGCGAGAATACGCCGCTTTATTATGGACCATGATGCCATCTCTCATAAATAAGGAATGCTGATAAATATTCCCTCCTGTATAATTTGGAACAATTTACCGGTGCTAAAGTTGCCCCTCAGTGGCCGCTAAACCAAAATTTAGCCTGATATGTTTTATAGATATATGTTTTATAGATATATGTTTTACAATAAAAAAACGCACAGTTATGAAAACACGTTCAATTATTCTTATGACAGCTATCGTGGCACTGGCAGCCACCGGTTGCGTCAGCAAAAAGAAATATGCGGCCCTCGATGCCGACTATAAATCGCTGCAGTCGGAATACACCACCACGCAGCTTGCGCTCACCGAATGCCAGACGGGCGGCAAAAGCCTCCAGGCAATGCTTGCCGATGCCAGGAAGGGCAACGAGGACCTGCAGAAGAATTACGCCGAACTGCAGAATCTCCTCAACCAAAGCATGGCAAACAACTCGCAGGGCAATGTCAACATCTCAAAACTCGTCGACGAAATCAACGCATCCAACAAATACATCAAGCAGCTGATTGATGCCAAGAGCAAAAGCGACTCGCTCAATATGGTGCTCACCAACAACCTGACACGCTCGCTCTCGTCGTCGGAACTCCGCGATGTAGATGTCAAGGTGCTCAAAGGCGTAGTCTATATATCCTTGGCCGACAATATGTTGTTCCGCTCCGGCAGCTACCAGATAAGCGACAAAGCGATGGACATACTCAGCAAGATTGCCAAAATTATCAAGGACTACAAAGACTATGACGTACTGGTTGAAGGAAACACCGACAATGTACCCATCTCCAAGACCAACATCCGCAACAACTGGGACCTCAGCGCCCTGCGCGCCTCCTCGGTAGTACAGGTATTGCAGGACAAATTCGGTGTCGACCCCTCACGCCTCACAGCCGGAGGCCGCGGCGAATACAACCCCATAGCAACCAACTCCACACCCGAAGGCCGTCAGCTCAACCGCCGCACCCAGATAATAATCACCCCCAACCTCGACCAATTCATGGACCTCATAGACAAAGCCCCCAATCAGGATAAATAAAAAGAATAGCTCGAGTTTCCGAGGACATTGAAAAGCTCCACTCTATAACACTCTCTTAATTTATCGGATTGATGTTCGACTCGATATTGTCCCTGAATGGCTTGATACATGTTAATGTTATATGGTTTTCTATAACAGATTTAGGCATTTTCATACAATTTATCTGTTAAGACAATGATAATAAGAGCTTGTCTAAAATTCATATTACTTTGCTTTTGAGGGTCTTGTCAGTGTCTTTTTTGCTCGCTCTTCAGTCACGTAGCTACGGCTACGCTCGCTCTTTGCAAGCAAAGCGACTTCGTCGATGACATCGCAAGCAAAAATCCATCTGACAATTCCTCTCAAAATCTGCATCATATAAATTTAGACAAGCTCTAAAACATAAAAATTTCTGATTGAATTGTAATATTATTTTTAAGAAGACCGGCCGACTGCAAATTTGGCAGTAGTTTTCACAAAGTTTCAGAAAAAATGTCATGCTTTTCAGTGTGGCATTTTTTTTGTAATTGTTATAAGTGAGTACGGGCATGTCCCGCACTTTTGAATTGTCAAATATTAAAATACCACTATGCAAAAAGGAACAATTGGGGTAACTACCGAGAATATTTTCCCCGTCATCAAAAAATTTCTTTACAGTGACCACGAGATATTTCTTCGCGAACTTGTATCAAACGCAATTGATGCCACACAGAAGTTGAAGACGCTGTCATCGTTCGGCGAATACAAAGGCGAACTCGGCGACATGAACGTGCGTGTGACCGTCGACAAAGCTGCTGGCACACTTACCGTCAGCGACCATGGTATAGGTATGACCGCCGAAGACATCGAGAAGTACATCAATCAGATTGCATTCTCCGGAGCCGAGGAGTTCCTTAAAAAATATAAAGACACGGCAAACGCCATCATCGGCCATTTCGGTCTTGGCTTCTACTCCGCTTTCATGGTAGCCAAGAAGGTTGTAATACGTTCGCTGTCGTATAAAGAGGGCGCGAAGGCCGTGCAATGGGAATGCGACGGCTCACCAGAGTTCTCGATGGAGGAAATCGAAAAAGCCGAACGCGGCACTGATATCATCCTCTATATCGACGATGACAACAAAAACTATCTCGAACAGTCGGAAATCGATTCGCTGCTGAAGAAATATTGCCGCTTCCTCCCCGTGCCCGTAATCTCAGGCAAGGAGCAGGAGTGGAAGGACGGCAAATATGTCGACACAGACCGCGACCGCGTCATCAACTCAACCGAACCGCTTTGGCTCAAGAAACCGGCCGACCTTACCGACGAGGACTATCTCAAATTCTACCACGACCTCTATCCCGGACAGGACGATCCGTTGTTCTGGATACACCTCAATGTCGACTACCCGTTCACCCTCACAGGTATTCTCTATTTCCCGAAAATCAAGAACAATATCGAAGTCACCAAAAACCGCATCCAGCTTTACTGCAACCAGGTATACGTGACCGACTCGGTGGAGGGCGTAGTCCCCGAATTCATGATGCTGCTTCAGGGTGTCATCGACTCTCCCGATATTCCGTTGAACGTATCCCGCTCCTATCTGCAAAGCGACTCCGCCGTCAAGAAGATTTCGGGCTATATAACCAAGAAAGTTGCCTCACGTCTTGAAGATATATTCAAGAACGACCGCAGCGACTTCGAGGCTAAATGGGACGACATCAAGATTTTCATCGAATACGGCATGCTGACCGACGAGAAATTCTGCGACGCCGCCATGAAGTTCACGCTTCTGAAAGATGTCGACGGCAAATATTTCACCCTGGAGGAATACCGCACGCTCATCGAGCCGCAGCAGACCGACAAGGACGGCACTGTCATTTATCTCTACGCTACCGACAAGACCGCGCAATACGACTACATACGTTCGGCGCAGGACCGCGGATATTCCGTACTGCTGATGGACGGTCAGCTCGACAGTCACTTTATCGGGCTGCTTGAGCAGAAGATTGAGAAGAGCCATTTCGTACGCGTCGACTCCGACATCATCGACAATCTTATCCGCAAGGACGACAAGAAAGAAGCCGACCTCACACCCCTGCAGCGTAATATTCTCTCGACTCTCTTCCAGTCGCAGATACCCGCAGTCGAAGGTGCCAACTTCATAGTCACTTTCGAAGCGCTCAACTATCAGGACAGCCCCGTTGTGATTACCCAGAACGAATACATGCGACGCATGAAGGAGATGGCGGCAATGCAGCCCGGCATGAATTTCTACGGCGAACTGCCCGACAGCTACAACCTCATTGTCAACACCGAGCAGCCGCTCGTGAAACGTGTCAAGGATGCAGCCGACGAGGCCCTCGCCGCCAAAGTGCTTCCGATGCAGAATGACATCGACGCCAAAAACGCCGAAATCACCAAGCTCCGCGAAAGCAAGGAAGAGGCTGACAAGACCAAGACTCTTGAGCTCGAAAAAGAGGTAGGAGCAATCCGCGACAACATGTCGAAGCAGATAAGCGAATACGCTGCGACTCAGCCGCTCGTAAAACAGCTCATCGACCTTGCACTCCTCGGCAACGGTCTTCTCAAAGGCGCTCAGCTCAGCGACTTCATCCGCCGCTCGGTAGAGTTGCTGTAAACCATCTGTTTTGCCCCACAATACACAATAAAAGCGATTGTCATTTTGCGATACATGCAACATGGCAATCGCTTCTTTTATGCCCTGAATATGCGTGTATTGATATTGTTGCGGTCGAGAATGTTGTATAACTCCGTAATTCGGGCTAACGAAGTAGGGACGCACGGTCTGTGCGTCCGATAATTCACTGATAATCAATACATGTTACCCGGACACACAGACCGTGTGTCCCTACTACCCGAGGTTTTGCGACACCTCCAAATTGTACAGGTTATGGAAAATTTGTAATTTTACGGGCAAAAATAAACTATGAGCAATGGAAATGACAGATTTCAGCCGACATATTTATGATGCACTTACAGCCATCGTATCAGAACAGATTGCCGACTCGATAATAATACCATGCACGTTATTGGTAATAGCGGGAATGGCGGTTGCCTCCTACTACATCTGCGTCAGAATACTCACCCCATTGACCAACTTTTTCACTAAAGCCACAACTACCGAATGGGACAACGACATATTGGACCATAAATTCCTTTCTGCCGTCTCCAAGCTTGCCCCGGCCATAATTTTGGCATGGCTGTTGCCTCAGGTTGCCAACGGCCATGAGGCATGGACGCAATGGCTCACCAAGATATGCTATATCTATATCGCCTACACGGTAGTAAGACTTGTAAATGTATTCCTGCAAAACATTTACAACGGCATCGATAAGCGTAAAATGTATCGGGAGCATAATCTTTCAGTAGTCGTTCAGGCGCTCAAACTCGTTGTCATCTGCCTTGGAGCCGTAGTATGCATCGGAATACTGTTCGGCCGCTCGCCGCTGGCCGTGCTGACGGCGCTTGGCGCTTCGGCCGCCATATTGATGCTGGTGTTCAAGGACACTATAATGGGACTTGTCGCCGGCGTACAGCTCTCGGCAAACGGCATGCTGCACAAAGGAGACTGGATCATATCGGAAAAAGCACACGCCAACGGCGAAGTGCTCGATGTAAAGCTGACCACGGTCAAAGTGCGCAACTGGGACAATTCAATCACTACCATTCCGCCCTATACACTCGTGTCAGACTCCTTCCAGAACTATCAGAACATGCGCAAAGCGGGCGCCCGACGAGTTGCCAGAAGCATCTATATAGACATAAACACCATCGGATTTCTTGATAATCATGCTATGGAGCGACTCAAAGCCAAGGGGTTGACTGATGATATACCCGACACGGAAAAGAACCGGGCAGTCAACCTGACATTGCTGCGCCGCTACCTTGAACGCTATCTTTCAAACCATCCTGCTATCAGGGTTGAGGATAAGCGCAATCCTGCAATCTTCATGATGGTACGCCAACTGCAGCCCACCCCCAACGGACTTCCAATCGAGCTGTATTTCTTTACGTATGAAACCAACTGGAAAAAATTCGAAGAGCTGCAAAGTGATATTTTCGACCATGTCTATGCAGTAGTCGCTGAATTCGGGCTGAAAATGTATCAGTCACCTGCCGGGACCGACATCCGGAACCGCTTAGAAGAGAACGACAGATATAACGCAATCACGCCCCGTCAGTAATCCGTCAGAATGCTTCGCCTATGGCGAAGAGGATGCCTGAGGTGTGGCGCCCGAAACCGTAGTCGATGCGGGCATTGACGTTGTGTTTGAACTCGAAGCGAAGCCCAATGCCGAAATTCGGGAGCCATTCAGGCTTTATATCCTCCCGGCGAAATTCTCTCGGTGCCGCAAACAGTGCCGCACCGCCCACCCACGCGGTGGCACCGAGACGGCGGTAGATATTCTGCCGGTATTCAAGCTGCGAGGCTATCTGACAGTTGTCGATATACGACCCCATATAGTAGCCACGCATGCGTATGCCGTCTGACGCAATCATCTCGCGCATGGTCCATGGTGTGTGCGAGGAATTGAAACTGGCGTACAGGTCGTAAGCCAGGACGGCGCCACGCCACAGCCGGAAATAGGTATTGGCTATAAACGTATGGTTGAAGAATGACGCCGGAGCCGATCCCAAAGCTTTCCAGAAAAACATAGGACGATAGGCAAAATGGAAGCCGCGAGTGGGGGTAAGCAGATTGTCGCGCGTGTCAAACTCAAACGATGCTCCCACACCCGTGACATAATACTGACGTCGCTCTCCAAGCAGATACTCGGGATTGTTCACATCGCGAGCGTCGGTATAGTCGGCATGCAGACAGAGTCCCGCATAGAAATTGCGGTTCAGTTTATATATATAGTCGGCCTGAAGGTCAATCTGCCGGCGGTCATAACGCGACTTGGGATTATTGGCGGTCTGTTCGGAGTTTATGCCCCAGAAATCGAGCCGCTTGCGGTAAAGTTCTATTTTGTAGCTCAGACGCGAACGCCGGTCGGGAAACAGATTGTTTCCCTTGAAGGTAAGCACATAAAATCCGTTGAGCGACGCATTGATTGACATGAACACATCTGACGGCTGCATCACAGAATCCGTACGGTCGATACGGTACAGCGCAGTCAGCGCTCCCCCGATACCGAAACCGGCCTCACGGGTATATGACGGCGTTATGGCAAAACTCATGTCGAGCGGCTTCTCATGCGTGCGGTCCACATTACCGCGTATGAGAGTCGAGAGGTAGCGGCGCGACCATTCCGGAGCCCATTTCAGCAGCCCGATCGAGTCGGCATAGTTGGTCTCACGCGATATAAAATCGACTGAAAGCTGCCTGCGCGACAGTGATACCGAATCCTCTGGATTAAGTATATCGGAGCCAACTGGCGGCGTTTTAAAATAAGGATTTGTGATGATATTTCCGTCATCACTGACACGTGTATCTACAACAATTGTGGTGTCGGCAGGATTCACCGCCGACACCACAATATGTATCATTAATATGAATACTGACAATATGACTTGCCGCATCTTGTTCATAACATGTGCACTACACCTACTTTACATCCTCGGCCTCCACATCCTCAATATTTCCGTCCGAATCAGACGTGTCGGTATCCGGAGCACTTTCAGCTGAACCGTTTTCGCCGGCCTTGGCTGACTTATCGGCATTCTGAGCCGCAAGGATTTCGTCGGTACGCGATGTCCACGGGCGTTTTCCGAAAATCTTTTCGACATCCTCGGTGAAGATGACCTCCCGGGTAATAAGCACGTCGGCAAGCTCGTTATGGCCCTTGGCATGGTCGCGCAGTATCTGCTTTGCTCGCTCGTATTGCTCGGCGATTATACGTGATACCTCTTCGTCGATTATGCGGGCACGTTCACCGGAATACGGTTTGGAGAATCCGTAGTCCTGTCCTGTGGAATCGTAGTAGCATATATTGGGCAGTTTGTCGCTCATGCCGTAGTATACGACCATGGCGTAAGCCTGCTTGGTGACGCGTTCGAGGTCGTTGACCGCACCGGTGGAGATGCGTCCGAGGAACAGTTCTTCGGCAGCGCGGCCTCCAAGAGTGGCGCACATTTCGTCGAGGAGCGCCTGGCTCGGGGTAATCTGACGTTCTTCGGGCAGATACCACGCTGCACCGAGAGCCTTGCCGCGGGGAACGATAGTCACCTTGATAAGCGGATTGGCATAACGCAGGTGCCAAGATATTGTCGCATGGCCGGCCTCATGTATGGCAATAGAGCGTTTCTCCTCGTCGGTAGTGATTTTCGAACGCTTCTCAAGACCGCCGATTATACGGTCGACAGCGTCGATGAAATCCTGTTTCTCGACAGTCTTTTTATTATAACGCGCTGCAATAAGGGCAGCCTCATTGCACACGTTGGCAATGTCGGCGCCGGAAAATCCCGGAGTCTGGCGGGCGAGCAGTTCGATATCAACCGAGTCGTCAATCTTGATTTTCTTCAGATGCACTTTGAAGATAGCCACGCGGTCATTGAGGTCGGGAAGCTCGACATAAATCTGACGGTCGAAACGTCCGGCACGCATGAGAGCCTTGTCGAGAATATCGGCGCGGTTGGTGGCGGCAAGGATAATCACGCCGCTGTTGGAGCCGAAACCGTCCATCTCGGTGAGCAACTGGTTGAGTGTGTTCTCACGCTCGTCGTTGGCACCCATATTCGGGTTCTTGCCGCGTGCGCGTCCCACGGCGTCAATCTCGTCGATAAATACGATACAGGGGGCTTTTTCCTTGGCCTGACGGAAGAGGTCGCGCACACGTGACGCGCCGACGCCGACAAACATCTCTACGAAGTCGGAACCTGACATCGAGAAGAACGGCACATTGGCCTCGCCTGCCACCGCCTTGGCAAGAAGCGTCTTACCGGTTCCGGGAGGGCCTACGAGAAGGGCGCCCTTGGGTATCTTGCCGCCGAGGTCGGTGTAGCGCTGCGGATTCTTGAGGAATTCAACTATTTCCTCTATTTCGGTCTTGGCTTCGGAAAGGCCGGCCACATCCTTGAATGTCACCTTATTGGGGCCATCCTTGTCAAATATCTGGGCTTTGGACTTTCCGACTGAAAACACGCCTCCACCATTGCTTCCACCGCCCGACATGCGCCGCATTATAAGTATCCAGAACACTATCAGAAGTATAATCGGGCCGAACGACCATATATACGTGCCGATACTGCTCCCCTCCTCATACTGTTCGGGAGCATTGAAGCGCTTACTGTTTCTCCAAGACTTCACTTCGCGCTGGAACTCGCCGACATCGCCGATTTTGGTCCATATCTTTGCCTCCTGGCCTTTGCCGGGTGTGAACTGGTTCGCATGGAAATTAGCGGCAGCCAAAGAATCTGACAGATAAGCCGTGGCACGTCCTTTTTTGGTATCTATGACCAGCTTGGTGATGCCCGACAGGTTGGCATGCGTACTGTCTTCGGGGGCTACTATGTTCTCGAATTCGGTGTATGAGACTTCTTTCTCTATCGAATTGTCGTCAAGATAAAATATTCCGGCAAGGAAAAGGAGTATGATGGCATACATCCAGAACATGCTGAATTTTATCTGTCGTTTTTTAGGATTGGGTGCGGGCATAATTTAAAATGAATTTTTTTCGTTTGGGGGTGGTATACCTACTCAGGCATCTTATTCATAATAGTGCGCATCGCAGTGATTACAGCCGAATCAGTCGAGGTCGGGAATATCCGTAACCACAGCATCGCTCCAAAGGTCTTCGAGATTGTAGCGCTGCCTTGTCTCGGGGCGGAACACATGCACGAAAATATCGCCGTAGTCAATTACAATCCATTCGGCATTGGCATATCCGTCGTAATTGTATGGCTTTATATGTCGGTCTTCGAGCAGACGCTCGCGCACACTGTCGGCAATGGCGCTGACCTGCATTGAAGATGAACCTTCGCAGATGATGAATTTGGAGGACGCGGCACCTTCGATATGGCTGAGGTCGACTACCGTGATATTGTGTCCTTTTTTGTCTTGAATACTGTCAATAATCAGTTGGTCTATGTTATTTTTTTCGCTCATTAAGAGAATTTTATGTTATGCGTCAGATACGCTGTTTCAGTTGAAACTAAATTGTTTATTTCACTCACAAAGTTAATAAAAATTTCGGGTCACTTTTTAACTATAACAACAAAAAAAGGAAAAAAGTCGAATAGAATGTTAAAATGGTTGAAAGTATAAGAGAAAAGCCCGAAATATAGCTCAGAAGCTCTCTTATTCGTAACGTAAAATAGTGGCAGGCTTAAGCCGCGATATTATCATCGACGGCAATATCATTATGGCGGTTGCCACGACTATCGCCGCACCGTTGAGAGCGAGTACCTGCCAAAGCGCGATTTTTACCGGGACGAACGAGATATAATACGACTCGGGGTCGAGCGGCAATAAGTGAAAATACTGCTGGAGCATTATCAGCGACAATGCTATCATATTACCGACCGCAAGTCCTTTTACCAGCACCTTGAGGTCAAGCAGAATGAACACGCGCCGTATCATAGAATTGGTCGCACCGAGCATTTTCATCGTGCCGATCATATTGACCCGCTCGAGTATGAGGATTATAAGCGAAGCTACCAGCGTGAACGCCGAGATGGCGGTCATCAGCACAAGTATCACCACCACATTTGTATCAAGGAGAGAAAGCCAGTTGAAATATACGGCACCAGAACGCAATATACTGTCCACCTCGATATACTGCGGAAGCTCTCCCGAATAATAATATCCCTGCGCCAGCGCCGACTGAAGCGCCTGCTGCGCAGCGACAATATCCTCGATGTCAAGTCCGCTCACCTCAAGTCCTGCCGCAGCTCCCTCGGGAATACCGGCTATTTTTTTCAGAACGGGGAGCGGCGCGTACGCCACCACCTTGTCATATTCGCCGAAACCTGAATCGTAGACAGCGGCTATCTCGAAGTTGCGCAAACGCACCTTTTCATTGACAAAAAAGCAGGTATTGATTTTATCGCCGACATGAAGTCCGAGCTGAGAGGCCACCGTAGAGGATATGACGATGGCGGCTGATTGGTCCGAATCAGGCATGGACCCGTCGATTATATTTCCGGAAATAAAACTGTCATGCCCGTTACCGCCATATCCGCGGAACACAACAGCCGAAAAGCTGTCGTCAGTCTTAAGCATGGCAGGCATCCTGGCACACTCCTCCACTACAGCTCCGGGGACTACATCCTTTACAATCGATACGACAGCTGCGGGCGACGACATCACCGGCTGCGGCGAGACTACATCGGCAGCCCGCGCCTGCAACGTAAGCTGGGCGTCAAATCCCACGAGCTTATTGACAATCTCATGCTTGAAGCCCGAAGTTATAGCCATCGTTATCAACATGATAACCACCGACAGCACTACACCCGCCGTCGATATTCTTATCGACGTTTTCGTACGGTTGCCGTTGCTGTCGCTGAGTCGGAGACGCCGGGCTATATACAGGTCAATGCGCATTTCATTGGATTGTACGTCCGGGATATGCCTTCAGAGCTTCTTTGAGCACTACAAGCGCATGCGCAAGGTCTTCCTTATTGAGCACATAGGCCATTCGCACCTCATTCTTGCCGTTGTCGGGATTGGCATAGAAACCCGAAGCCGGAGCCATGAACACCGTAGCGCCCTCATACTGGAATTCACGGAGGCACCATGAACAGAATTTCTCCGCATCGTCAACCGGAAGGCTGACCACGGTATAGAATGCGCCCATCGGTATGGGCGAATAGCAGCCCGGTATGCGGTTGATACCGTCGATAAGGAATTTACGGCGCTCCACATACTCGTTGTATGTCATCAGCATATAGTCGCGCGACGCGTCAATCGAGGCTTCTGCAACTATCTGGCCGAGCAATGGCGGACTGAGACGCGCCTGACAGAATTTCATGACATTTTTCTTAAGCTCCTTATGCTTGGTGATGATTGCACCGATACGGATACCGCACTCGCTGTAACGCTTCGACACCGAGTCAATCAGCACTACCTGTTCTTCAATGCCCTTGAGATGGAACGCCGAGATATATGGCGCGCCCGTGTAGCAGAACTCGCGGTATACCTCATCGGAGAAGAGAAACAGGTCATGCTTCTTCACGAGATCGCGTATCTGGTTCATCTCCTTCTGGGTATACAGGTAGCCGGTAGGATTGTTGGGATTGCATATAAGAATACCCTTAGTGCGCTCGGTAATCAGTTCCTCGAATTTCGACACAGGCGGCAATGCGAAGCCCTCGTCGATGGTAGAAGGGACGGTGACAATCTTTGCGCCGGCCGAAATAGCGAATGCCATATAGTTGGCGTAGGCCGGTTCAGGCACAATGATTTCGTCGCCCGGGTCGAGACATGCCATGAATGCGAAAAGCACGGCTTCCGAACCACCGGTAGTGACGATTATATCGTCGACATCGACATTGATGTCGAAACTTCTGTAATATTGCTGCAGCTTCTTGCGCAACGACAGCAGACCCTCCGACGGGCTGTACTCGAGAGTGGTGCGGTCGATATGCTTTAGCGCTTCAAGACCCTCGGCGGGCGACGGAAGATCGGGCTGGCCGATATTAAGATGATATACTTTGATACCCTTGGCCTTGGCTTCATTGCTCAGAGGTACAAGTTTTCGTATTGGAGATGCGGGCATAGACTCGCCACGCTGCGATATCTGAGGCATATTGTATTCTTGTTTGCTTTTTAGATTAATCGCCGGCGGCAACGGTTTACTGCGCTAAAAATCATTTCCGAAAAAAATCGCGCTCATAAATACCCCGTCGGCAATATCGTGCAAAAATAATAAATTTTAGCTTATAAACATAGCTTAACGGCATTTTTTGTCGTAAATTTATTTTCCTTTTTATTGTCAGTTTTATTATCTTTGTACCGAATTTATACTGATATGCTACGTTTTTTAAAGAATATACTACAGCTTATTGTCAACCCGTCACGCGGATGGGAAGATGTGTCGCACGACGCTGATGACCCCTCGGCTTTGTGCCGCGACGGATTGTACCCGCTGCTTGCCGTGACGGCTCTGTCGTGTGTGGGAGGTTTCTGGAAACTCGATTCCTCCACCACCCTGATTTCAGTCATACAGAATGCCATAATCACCTTCACGGCTTATTTCGCGACAATGTTTTTCGCGGAATTCATAATGGGGCTGACGATGGACAAGATATGCGACAAAGAGCCGTCGCAGCGCAAGAATTCGACAGTCGTCATATATTCGGTAGCCATTCTCGCCCTTATTTCCATACTCATCAATGTAATACCGCTCGACCTGGCCGTGCTTAAATTCCTGCCCATATATGTAGGATTTATTCTGTACAAAAGCATGCGCTACGAGTCGGTGGCCAAGGACAAGACCGGACACTACATGTTCCTGACCATATTCACAATCATCGCGCCGCCCTACCTGCTGATGTTTGTTTTCGACCTCATCAAACCATAACAGGGCAGCCTGACGTTATTACCATATAGAAAATACGACCCGATGAAACTTGCCAAAGATATAAACATAAAAAATAAACGCGCCACCTTCGACTATGCCATCGGCGACACTTTCACCGCGGGCATAGTGCTGACCGGCACCGAAATCAAGTCGGTGCGCATGGGCAAAGCGTCGCTCGTCGACACGTTCTGCTACGTCGACAAAGGTGAAGTGTGGATTAAAAACATGTATATCGCCGAATATTTCTACGGCACCTACAACAACCACTCGGCACGACGCGACCGCAAACTGCTGCTCAACCGCAAAGAGATTGCCAAACTTGAGAAATCGGGCAAAGAGACCGGCTTCACTATCGTGCCCCTGCGCCTGTTTATCAACGACCGTGGCCTCGCAAAACTCGTGATAGGAATAGGGCGAGGCAAAAAGGAATACGACAAACGCCAGTCAATCAAGGAACGCGAAGACAAGCGCTCGATGGCGCGCATGTTCGAGCGGAGCTAACGTCGTGCCACCTTGCCACCTACTCCTTTCTCATAACCAACAGCACCTGACCGCCACCTTTCAACGTCACGCCGGCCACTTTCACGGCTTCGCTCTCCTTTACTTTCAGCTTCGCACGCAATGCGGCGGCCGTACAGGGGAAATTACGCACGCTGACCGAGGCTGCGGGATACTTCTTTGCAAAACGTTTTATATATTTCGAGCTGTAAGGAATTACAGCCTCAATCCGATAGCGTTTCCCGGGAAAACCGTCGATTTTACGAGGTGAGACATACAGATGCGTATTGGGATGCAACGCGCCTATTTCAAATTTATCACACAGCAGTTTAAACGGAGCCGCTTTCATCACAGCAGGCGCCGGTTCATAAAGATATTCACCCGCCGCAGGCTCGGCGTAACGTTCGGCGGCAGCGGCTTCCTGCGCTCTCGTAAATGAGAATTTCCAATCCACGCTTACGGCCTCTATCTCGGTCGTATCGCAGTCCGACTCCACATCGCGGCTGATATGCGCGAGCAGTTCGCGCACTTCTCCCCTCTCCTCCACAATGTAAATCTTGCGTACATGCCGCAGGTCGGCTATTGTTGCCGAGATGTCGAGCATGGGCGACAGCTTGGCCAGCACATCGCGTGCATGCGTCAGCATCAGCGGCAATATCTCAGCCACATCGGGAGTGCAGTCATGGATATTGTACACGCGCCGTCCGATACCGTCACGGCGTGCAGGGTCAATGAAAATCCAGTCGAATGGCCTGTCGGTGCTCTTCAGCCACTCCACACTGTCGGCATTGATAATCTCCAGGCCCGCGATATTCCGGTAATTTTCTTTTGCGAAAAGACAAAGACGGCTGTCGCGCTCTATGGCGGTCACTTCCGCACCGTCAAGCGAAGCGATGGCAGCAGCGTCGACCCCCAGTCCCATCGTCATGTCAAGGAGGCTGCGAAGCAGTGCCACAACTGCGGCATGGAAACACGCCACCGTAGCCGACGAAGCCTGCTCAACGCTCAGCGCAGTCGGAAACCATTGCGGTGCGAAGCTGCATTCCGCAGTTTCGGAACCTCCACCCGGCTGACGGCATTTCAGAAACTTGTCGGCCGCTTTCTGCCGATATTCTATCTGCGATACGGCTTCCTTGATTTCGGGAGAAGCAGACGCATGACGCAGGCGCAAAGCAGTGACATTGTCATGCACATGCTTTTCAACCCATTCTTTAAATTCATTATCAAACAATTCCATGACGATATAAAATTATCAAACAAACAGGGATACCCCTCTATGCGGTTTACATACGGTGTGAGTGTGTTGCAGAACTATAATTAGCGGTCACAGCGAATTGTAGGGACGCGATTCATCGCGTCCGCACAATTTCGCTGGTATATTTTGAGTTCTGCATCACTCTCTTGAAAATGAATATTGATTATCAATGAAATTTCCGGACGCACGAGCCGTGCGTCCCTACATTGAGAACCAAGATTTTACAGTTTTAAAAACCTATCTTATATAACAAAAACGGGCACAATACAATTGTTGTTTAATTGACTGTGCCCGTTTTTATGGTTTTATAAGGGATTATCCTTTGATAGCGGCGATACCGGGGAGAATCTTACCTTCGATAGCCTCAAGAAGAGCGCCACCGCCGGTCGATACATAAGATACCTGGTCGGCAAGACCGAACTTGTTGACGCAAGCGACAGAGTCGCCGCCGCCTACGAGAGAGAACGCACCGTTGTTTGTAGCCTCTACGATAGCGTCGGCGATAGCACGTGAGCCGGCAGTGAAGTTGTCGAACTCAAATACGCCGGCAGGACCGTTCCAGAGGATAGTCTTGGCGCTCTTGATTACATCGGCGAATGCCTTGCGGGTCTCGGGACCTGCATCAAGGCCTTCCCATCCGTCAGGTATATCCATGCATGATACGACCTGAGTGTTGGCTTCGTTGCTGAAGCTGTCGGCAGCCACACAATCGGTACCGAGCACGAGGTTCACACCTTTCTCTTTGGCTTTCTTCATGATGTCGAGAGCGAGGTCGAGTTTGTCGTTCTCGCAGATTGACTCACCTACATGACCGCCCATAGCTTTTGCGAAAGTATATGTCATACCGCCGCAGAGGATGAGGTTGTCAACCTTGTCCATGAGGTTCTCGATGATACCGATTTTGGTAGACACTTTCGAGCCACCCATGATAGCGGTGAACGGACGCTTGATGTCGCTGAGGATATTGTCGACGGCCTTAACCTCTTTCTCCATGAGGTAGCCGAGCATCTTGTCGTCGGAAGCGAAGTTTTCGGCGATGACGGCAGTAGAAGCGTGCTTGCGGTGAGCGGTACCGAATGCGTCGTTAACGTAAACGTCGGCGTAGCTTGCAAGTTTCTTTGCAAAATCTTTCTGACGGCCTTTCATCTCTTTCTTGGCAGCCTCGTAAGCGGGGTCTTCTTTGTCGATGCCTACGGGTTTGCCTTCCTCTTCGGGATAGAAGCGGAGGTTTTCAAGCAACAACACTTCGCCGGGCTTAAGATTGGCGGCAGCTTCTTCTGCATTGGCGCAGTCGGGAGCAAATACAACATCGCGGCCGAGAGCCTTGGCTACATCGTCCTTGATCTGAGCGAGTGAGAATTTGGGGTTGACTTTGCCTTTAGGTTTACCCATGTGCGACATGATGATAAGCGAGCCACCGTCCTCAAGAATCTTTTTGAGAGTGGGGAGCGCGCCGCGGATACGGGTATCATCGGTGATTTTACCGTTTTCATCCAAAGGTACATTGAAGTCCACGCGGACAATCGCCTTTTTGCCGGCGAAATTGTAGTTGTCGATAGTCATTTTGATTGCTATTTTAGATTAATTTAAATAGACATATTTATCGAACGCAAAAATAATGATTTTTTTCCGTATTCAATCACAATTAACAAAAAAAAGCAGTCCCGCTTTGTCCTGAAGCATCTTTATGGCTCAAGCCGAAATTGCAGTGCATGCCGATATAATAATTGCCGGATTTGTTGTCCGCGGTTAATCATTACTTTGCACCGCAAAGTAACCGCGACTACTACGTGGTTGGCTCATAGTGCGTTATAGTGGCCGCGGTTTCTTTGCAAAGCAAAGCGCCAAAGGCGATAATTACCCGCTGAAAGCGATATTAAATGGGAACCGTAATATGCACTGTAAATTCGGACTGAGGCTCTTTTATTTACGTTTTACCGTATGATACAAAAAAAGAGACCGCATCATGAAGCAGCCTCTTTTTTTATCGGTTATAATTACTTTGTAATCATTTTATTTTGCGATGGGACAGCCGGCGCATTTGGCGGCGATTTCGGTGAAGAAGTCGTTGCCTTTGTCGTCTACAAGGATGAAAGCGGGGAAATCCTTAACCTCAATTTTCCAGATTGCTTCCATGCCGAGTTCGGGGTATTCGAGCAATTCGACTTTCTTGATTGAGTTCTGCGCGAGTATTGCAGCGGGGCCGCCGATTGAGCCGAGATAGAAACCGCCATGTTTCTTGCATGCGTCGGTCACCTGCTTGCTGCGGTTGCCCTTTGCAATCATTACCATTGAGCCTCCGGCATCCTGGAACTGGTCGACGTATGGGTCCATACGTCCGGCAGTGGTCGGTCCGAACGACCCTGAAGGCATTCCTTCGGGGGTCTTGGCAGGACCGGCATAGTAAATGGGATGGTTCTTGAGATATTCGGGCATCGGTTCGCCTTTGTCAAGACGCTCTTTGATTTTGGCGTGGGCGATGTCGCGGCCTACTATGATTGTACCGTTGAGCGAAAGGCGGGTCGATACTGGATATTTGGTCAGCTCGGCGAGTATTTCGCTCATGGGGCGGTTAAGGTCGATTTTCACTACGTCGCCTTCGCCCGCTTTGCGCATATCTTCGGGGATAAGTTCGCCGGGATTTGAGTCGAGTTTTTCAATCCAAAGACCTTCCTTGTTGATTTTAGCCTTGACATTGCGGTCGGCCGAGCAGCTCACACCCATGCCTATGGGGCATGATGCGCCGTGACGCGGCAGACGTATCACGCGTATATCGTGGGCGAAGTATTTGCCGCCGAACTGTGCGCCGAGACCAATCTTGCGCGATGCTTCGAGGAGTTCCTTCTCAAGCTCGACGTCGCGGAAAGCATGTCCGAGTGCGTTGCCCTGTGTAGGAAGATTGTCGTAGTATTTGACGGAGGCCTTCTTGACTGTGGCGAGGTTCATCTCGGCCGATGTGCCGCCGATAACAAACGCTATATGATAGGGAGGACATGCGGCCGTGCCGAGCGTCTTCATTTTCTCCACGAGGAAGGGAACGAGTGTCTTGGGGTTGATGATGGCTTTTGTCTCCTGATAAAGATAGGTTTTGTTGGCCGAACCGCCACCCTTAGCCACAAACACAAATTTGTATTCATTGCCGTCTACAGCATAAAGGTCGATTTGAGCGGGCAGGTTGCAGCCGGTGTTCACCTCGTCATACATATTGAGAGGAGCATTCTGCGAGTAACGGAGATTGTCCTGCGTATAGGTAAGATAGACACCTTTCGACAGTCGCTCTTCGTCGCCGCCTCCGGTATACACATTCTGTCCTTTCTTACCCATGATGATGGCTGTGCCTGTATCCTGACAGAAAGGGAGCTGGCCTTTGGCAGCAACTTCGGCATTGCGGAGCATCGTAAGTGCTACGAATTTGTCGTTGGCACTTGCTTCCGGATCATGAAGTATCTTTGCGACCATCTCGTTGTGCTCGCGGCGGAGCATGAATGCATTGTCATGAGTGGCCTGGCGTGCGAGCACGGTGAGCGCCTCGGGATCAACGACAAGCATTTCCTGTCCGTTGAAAGTCTCGGTCCTGACATAGTCGGAAGTCAGATGATAATACTCGGTAGTATCTTTCCCCAGGGGAAACATCTCCTGATATTCAAAAGGTTTTGTAGCCATTGTTTTATTGTTGATTTGATATGATTTTATCAGTAAAATGATAATGCAAATATACGCATTTACTTGTAAAAATGATAATTTTTTAAAATATAAATCTGCATTATCGGACTGAAGTATGGACGATACGTTTTTTCTTACTCCCTCCCGGACTATTTTTCCATACGGTTTATTCGGTATTGTCAGCGAATTCAAATGCTCTCTTAATTTGAATTAAATCCGGAGGGTGTTGCAAAACTCAAAATATACAAACTAAATTGTAGGGACGCGATTCATCGCGTCCGCATCCGGATGGCATAACACACTAAATATCTTAACCATAGCGCGGACGCGATGAATCGCGTCCCTACAATTCGCGGTGACTTTTGACCGCTGATTATAGTTTTGCAACACCCTCTGTCATGCACTGCAATTTCGGCCTGAGCCGAAATTATTTGTATGACAGGGCTCGACTGGGGGTAAAATAGTTGGAAAGATAGGCGTTGTCAGGATTTACGGCTACTATTTTACCTTGCGGGTCAATCAGATAGGAATTATAGCCCTGGTTGACGCCATAATCCTGTATCAGTTTGTCAAAGTCGGTGCTGCCGGCGAAATATTGCTGGCCGGGGTCGAGATGGTCGCGGGTGACAATCTCGTTGAACAGTTCCTCGCTTCGGTCGAAGTTGACCGACACGCGTTTCAGACGCCCTGTATCGGTAACGCGCAGGGTATTGTATTCGTTTGATTTCAGCCTCGAATTGGCATCGGCCGACGACCAGAAGTCGACGAGTACATATTTTCCCCTCAAATCATGCAGCCTTACAGTAGAGTCATTGCGCGTGACGGAGAAATCAGGCGCCATCTCCCCCGTCACGGGCTGCGACTGCACGCCTATAATTCTGGAACCAAATATCGCCATGACTCCGAATATCAATATCAGCATCAATGTATTTCTCATATCACATGCAGGGACACAAGTTTCCCTGTCTGCAAATAACAACAACCCTCACTGCGAAATGTCGGTGATATTCACCACTTTTAACAGAATGCGCTCAGTTTCTGCCCCTTCTCGACTGTATATATTCTTTCGGGGTCATACCGGTTTCCTTTTTGAAAATGCGGCTCAGATGCTGCGGATATTCAAATCCGAGACCGAACGCCACTTCCGATACAGCCATACCTGCGGCAAGCCTGTTCTTGACCTGCCCTATCACAAAACGGCGTATCAGCGCACCTGCATTTTCCCAGGCGATTTTCTTGATAACGCGAGTTCGGGATATTAGGTTATCTAATCGTATTGCAAAGTTAACAACTAATTTACCATACTCAAAAATTACGGTAATACCCCCCGTTGACATTAATTAACCTTTCACATATTGATTAAGCCGCACGGGATTGCTGACCGATTGCAGTCAGCAAATGCCGTGCGGCTTAAAAAGTTATCTATCGTCAACAATGACCGGGGCTGTTATCGGCCGGTCTCGTGAATCATATCGGCAAGACGGCGGTTGAACAGATCCTGTGACAGAAGCTGTTCAATCGTGATATGCATGCGGTAGCGCCAGTAGTGACGCGCATTGGCAGGCACGTTGATCTGCTCTTCAAGCGGATTGTGGCGGCGCAGCTCGCTATCCATCGACAGCCAGTCCTGCAAAGGCAGGATACAGAGCATTGAGGGTGACTTCAGGTGCAGGTCTATGATTTTCTCGCATATCCACGGTTCGGCATATTGCGGTGCGGCGCCACCTTCGTGGAGCACGCTGTTGTAGAAATGCTGGGTCTTCTCGCGGTTTTCCTCCCACCACTGGCGTATACCGCCCATGTCGTGGGTTGAGGTCGTGCATACCGAATAGTAGGGATAGCTCCATGTATTGCCGAACTCTGTGCGCGGGTCTTTGGGCATACGCTGTATCTCGAGCGAAAGTATCTCGAGGGCGTTCATCACCGCAGGCACGCAGTCGGGTATCATGCCGAGATCCTCGGCGCAGGTGAGCATGTCGGTAGCCTCGATGAGCGGGGGCAGCTTCCACATCGCTTTTCCGTACCAGAAGTCGTTGTGACGGTGGTAGTAGAAATCGTTGTAAAGGCGGTCGAAGCACCAGCGCTCGTAGTCGTTGAGCGCACGGTAGGTATATGTATACTGTGCGGAGATACGGGGATGATATTTGCCCTTTTCGTACGGATCCTCGATAAAGAGTACCTGGTCGATAAGGCCGAGCAGACCGTTGCATATGCGCTCGTTGCGCTCGTTCTTCTCCTGTGTGGCGAAATAGTCGGCAACCTTGCGCTGGGTGTTGAACTCGGCCTTGAGCTTGTAGCGGCCGTAACCTACGTCATAGAGGAAACGATCCTTGACCTCGGCGGTATGTTCGCCGAAGAAGTCGCCGAGGGAGTAATCCATTATAAACGGCGTGGTCTGCAGGTCGACATCAAGCCAGAAGTCGTAGTTGTTGCGAAGCTCGTCGGGAGTATATGGAAGCGCGGGATTGAACACGCCGAGCAGGCCGTGGATGGCATCCATAGGTATCTGCCATATGCGGAAGAAGCCGAGCACGTGGTCGATACGGTAGGCGTCGAAATACTCCGACATCTTGCTGAAACGCTGGCGCCACCAGGTGAAGCCGTCCTTGTTCATCTCCTCCCAGTTGTAGGTCGGGAGGCCCCAGTTTTGGCCGAGCACCGAGAAATCATCCGGGGGAGCGCCGGCCTGACAGTCGAGGTTGAACAGACGGGGAGAAATCCATGCGTCGACACTGGTGCTGGATATGCCGATAGGTATATCACCCTTGATGGCTACACCGTTGGCATGCGCGTAGTCGCGCACATGGCGCATCTGCTTGTCGAGGTTGTATTGCTGATAGTATACGAAGTTGATGTCGTTGGCATTCTCCTTGACAAATTTTTCCATCTTCGCAGCATCATAACGGGCATATTCGCCCCACTTGCCGAAGTCGGGAGTACCGTTTTTGTCGCGGAGCACACAGAATGCAGCATACGGGGTAAGCCATTCGGCATTCTTTTCGACGAATGTCTTGAACTCATCTGAAGCCATTACCTTTTCGCCTTCCTGAGCGAATATCTCGCGGGTGAATGCGAGTTTGCCTTCGTTGACACGCTCATAGTCAATCTCCTTAAGAGCGTTAAGCTCACGTCCGAGATTGTCGTAGTAGGCCTGGCGTTCGGGGTCGTTGAGGGTGCCGAGCTCGCTGAGGCGCAAATACATGGGGTGGAGTGCGAATGTAGAGTTGGCATTATAGGGATACGAGTCGGTCCAAGTATGGGTCATGGTCGTATCGTTGATGGGAAGTATCTGCAGGAAACGCTGTCCGGTAGCTGCAGCCCAGTCAATCACTTTCTTGAGGTCGAGGAAATCACCTACACCGAAATCCTCCTCCGAACGTACCGAGAACACGGGGATGGCCACGCCGGCTCCGCGCCACGGCGACAACGGATTGACAAAACGCATGCCGCCCACCACAAGCACCTCGTTTTTCTGGGCGGGACGTATGGCGAACGTGCGGTTGTCGCATCCTTCCCAAGCCACTACTTCACCGGTGGCTTTGTCAAGGATAAGAAATTTGTAGTCGAATATTTCCGGGAGATTCTTGAACTCGAGGTTCACGCTCCATTCCGGGAAATTGGCATCGTTCATACGCACTGCCTTGGCGGGGTCCCATTCGCCGAGCGCCTCGCATTCACCGCATACGGCAAGCACCTGACCGGGTGCTACCATCGGAGCGGCGACAGAAAGATTGAGCACGCCGTTTTTCACCGAAAGCGGCTCGTCGCGCACTTCGCGTCCGTTGACGCACTCGGTAAATACTGTCGAGTAGAAAGGCTTGTCCCACGGCTGGTCCTGCCATCGGTCAAATATTTCATACGCTTTCGAACTACGGCCGCGGTGGAAACGGTGTCCGTGTCCCCACTCGTTTTTCACGTATCCGTTCTCATGTCGGATAAAGTAGCGGTACACAAAGTCGGGAGTGTTGTCGGGCAACTCGACCACAGCCTGCCATGTGCCGTCGCCTATAAGACGCATCTTGACAGCCTTGTCATAATCGCCGGCACCCATCTCTTCGAGTGACGATGTGATGTAGACAGCCTCGCCCCAATTGGTGCGATAGTCGATATTAAAGGTTAGCTTCATAGATGATGAGAAGTTATTGTTATTTATGATTGATTGTTTTTGATAATTTTCAGTCGATATAAACACACAAATCTTAAACGCGCATTTCATCACCATAGAGGCCGGCCGGAGTCCGGAAGCCAGCGTGATTGAAAGTGCGATATAGATAAATCAGGTTTTCAAGGCTTAAATATAGCATGTTTTTTTTAAACTCGGGCCCGATTTTTTGAAAAATTTTCAAAAAATCGGGCCCGGTTGTCTTTTACGCTCCGTTTTATGTTTTAAAACATAGCTTTTCGGAGCACCGTGGTGTATACACCTATTATCAGCCGCATTTCGAAGTGCCGCAGTTGGTACAGATCAGACAGCCCTCCTGATATACGAGAGACTCCTGTCCGCAGTTGGGACAGGTCTGTCCGCTGGCACGCGTACCGTTGGGAAGATATTTTTTCAACGCGCGCTCAACACCCATCTTCCACGTGTTGATTGACTGGCTGTCAAGCTCGAGACCCGACACAAGTTTCAGCACTTGGTCAATCGGCATGCCGTAGCGGAGCACGCCCGATATGAGTTTCGCGTAGTTCCAGTACTCGGGGTTAAACTTGTCGGAGAGACCTTCGATTGTGGTTTTGTGGCCGCGCTTGTTGACAAACTGGAAGTCATACCGCTTGGTACCGTCCTCGGAGATAGCCTTGATAATCTTGCCGTGATTGACCGACTTGGGGCAGAATATGCCGTCGTCATCATCGGCCAGACCGGTGAATATCTCGTAGGGACGTCCGTCTTTCAGACCTACAAATGCAATCCACTTCTCTTTATTGTTCTGGAAACGGACCACGTCGGCCTCAAGCTCGATAGGACGTACCAAAGGCGCAACCTTGGTCTGCGCGTCGGTCTTGCCGGCTTTCTTGTCGACCTGCACGAGCACACCCGAGCGACATCCGTCGCGATATACCGTACATCCTTTGCAGCCCGATTTCCAGGCCTCGACATATAGACGGTTGACAAGCTCCTCGTCGACATCGGCGGGAAGATTGATGGTGACGGATATGGAATGGTCGACCCATTTCTGAACGCGTCCCTGCATCTTGACCTTCTCCACCCAGTCGATGTCGTTGGCAGTGGCCTTATGGTAGGGCGAACGTGCCACGAGTTCGTCAATCTCCTCCTGCGTGTAATCGTCTTTCACTGGGACTCCGTTGACTTTCATCCAGTCGACGAAGCGGGGATGATATACGACAAACTCCTCGAATGCGTCGCCCGAATCATCCACGTAGTCGACGCGTGCGTCGACATCCGACGGATTTACCTTGCGACGGCGTTTGTAGACGGGCATGAACACCGGCTCTATACCCGACGTTGTGCGCGTCATGAGCGATGTAGTACCGGTAGGAGCGATTGTCAGACACGCTATGTTGCGGCGACCGTTGACTTTCATGTCCTCGTAAAGTTCGGGGTCGGCTTCGCGGATGCGTTCAAGCATGGGATTGCCCTCTTCACGGGCGGCATCGTAGATTTCAAACGCACCGCGTTCCTTGGCCATCTCCACCGACGAGCGGTAGGCTGCGAGAGCGATAGCCTTGTGCACACTTTCGGAGAAGTCGGTGGCTTCGGGTGTGCCGTAGCGCAGTCCCAGAGCGGCAAGCATGTCGCCTTCGCCGGTAGTGCCGACACCCGTACGGCGTCCGAGCAATGTCTTTGCGCGTATTTTCCGCCACAGGTTGCGTTCTATTGTCTTGACCTCCTCGCTTTCGGGGTCGGAATCTATCTTTTCGAGTATCGTGTCGATTTTTTCCATCTCGAGGTCGATGATGTCGTCCATGATACGCTGGGCCTTGATGACATGCTGACGCAGCAGGTCGAAATCGAAATGGGCCTCGGGTGTGAAAGGTGACACGACATAGCTGAACAGGTTGATGGCCAGCAGACGGCACGAGTCATAGGGACACAACGGTATCTCACCGCAGGGATTTGTCGAGATGGTGCGGAATCCGAGGTCGGCGTAGCAGTCGGGAAGCGACTCGCGTGTGATGGTATCCCAGAAGAGCACACCGGGCTCGGCCGACTTCCATGCATTGTGTATAATTTTGGCCCACAGTGCCTGTGCATTGATTTCGCTCTTGAACAAAGGCTCGGCGCTGTCGACAGGGAACTGTTGCGTGTAGGGTACGCCTTCGGTAGCCGCACGCATGAAATCGTCGTCGATGCGTACCGACACATTGGCTCCCGTCACCTTGCCCTGTGTCATCTTGGCGTCAATGAATGCCTCGGCGTCGGGATGCTTTATTGAAACGGTCATCATCAATGCGCCTCGGCGTCCGTCCTGCGCCACCTCGCGGGTGGAGTTGGAGTAGCGCTCCATGAACGGGACAAGACCGGTGGAAGTCAGCGCGGAATTTTTGACCGGACTTCCTTTCGGACGCAAATGTGACAAATCATGCCCGACACCTCCGCGGCGCTTCATAAGCTGCACCTGTTCCTGGTCAATCAATATAATGCCGCCGTAAGAGTCAGGCTGTCCGTCAAGACCTATAACAAAGCAATTGGAGAGCGAGCCTACCTGAAGGTCATTGCCTATACCGGTCATGGGGCTGCCCTGCGGCACGATATATTTGAAATCCTTGAGATAGGAGAATATCTCCCCGGCGCTCATGGGATTGGGATAATTTTTCTCAATACGGGCAATTTCGTCGGCAAGACGATGATGCATGTCATCGGGTGTGAGTTCGTAAAGATTGTTGGCCGAATCTTTCAAAGCATATTTGCTCACCCACACACGTGCGGCAAGCTCGTCACCGTCAAAATATTTGAGTGACTCTTTGAAAGCTTCGTCATAGCTGTAAACGGGTCGGTCCATGATATTTTTTTAATTAAAAGGAAGCTTGTTTTTCTTTCATGACGCAAATTAGGCAAATTTTTAATTGATTGCCAAATTTTAATAAAACAAAAGGTCAAAATGTTGATAAGTTTTCCATTTGCCAACATCAACAGGCTAATTTTTAACAGATTAAGTTTTCCGGCAGTTGCGCAAAGTTATCCGTTTCGCTTAATCCGTTGAGATTCAAACGACTAAAAAATTGAAATTTGTACTTTAAAATAATTTGATTATCTTTGACTCAATCAGTAACTTTTTTCACCATATCAGATATGCTGTACGACAACGAAAACTACTGGCGCGAACGCCGCACAATCCGCAAATATTCCGACCGCGAAGTCTCCGACACAATGCTCGAAGACATAATAGAAAAAGCATCGCATGCGCCCACCACCGGCAACATGCAACTTTACAGCGTCATCATTTCCCGCGACCGCGACAAGCTCAACGAACTCGCACCGGCCCATTTCAATCAGCCGGCAGCCACGGGAGCGCCACTGCTGCTGACCTTCTGCGCCGATTTCAACAGATTCTGCCACTGGTGCGACATTTCCGATGCCGACCACGGCTATGACAATTTCCAGTCATTCATGACTGCCGTAATTGACACTGTAATCTTCACGCAACAGTTCGTCACCATAGCAGAGCGCCGGGGGCTCGGATGCTGCTACCTCGGCACCACCACCTACAATGCGCCGATGATAGCCTACACACTGGAGCTGCCGGAACGCGTAGTCCCCGTATGCACCCTCTCCGTGGGGTGGCCGGCCGATGAAGGCGCCGTATCCGACCGCCTCCCTGTCGGGGCGATAATACACCGCGAGCGCTACAACACTCCCGACGATGCCGCCATAGCTTCCTGCTACGCCTACAAGGAAAGCCTCCCCGAAAGCGCCGGATTCATCGCGGAAAACGGCAAAAAGACCCTCGCCCAGGTATTCACCGACGTCCGCTACACCCGCAAAAACAACGAGTATTTCTCACGCCTATACCACGATTTCATCGACACCCACGGATTTCCATTCCCCAGATAAACGCAACTGCTGACAAAACTTTATCATAAACTTTATCATATAGGGCAAAAAATAAAAAAGCCTGACAATAGAGCAATTTCCCCTTGCACCTATTGTCAGGCTTTTATAATATCGTTCTAAATATTTAATGTTTAGCCTTTCATGAATTCTTGTTCTATGGCGGCTACGTCGTCCTGAAGTTGCTTTTCATGGAGGAGACGGTCCTCTATACTCTTGCATGCGTAAAGCACAGTGGCATGTGTGCGCGACAGACGCGTACCTATTGCCGTGAGTGCCATCTTGGCATGCTTCTTGGCCATATACATCACCATCTGGCGGGCATCCGACACTTCGCGTTTGCGCGACTTGGTGAAAATAGCATCAGGTTCTATATTGTAGTGCGCGCTGACGCTTTGTGTCACCATCTCGAAATTAACCTGCTTTTTCGATATCTTGACTGCGTTGGAGATGACGGTGCGCGCAAGGTCGAAATCTATCTGACGGTTGAGTATCGCGGCACGGGCTACGAGAGACACCATTATACCCTCAAGTTCGCGTATGCTTCCTGTCACATTTGTGGCGATGAATTCGAGCACTTCGTCCGACACGGGCAGACCTTCCTGCTCGGCGATACGTGTCAGCACATTGCGGCGCAGATTCATGTCGGGACGCTCAAGCTCGACCGTCATACCCCACTTCATGCGCGTAAGCAGTCGTTCGGGCATACCCTTTAGCATGGATGGAGAGCAGTCGCTCGATATTATTATCTGCTTGTTGTTGAGATGCAGGTGGCTGAAGATATGGAAGAATGTGTTCTGGGTCTTCTCCTTGTCAATCAGGTCCTGAATATCGTCGATAATCAGCACGTCGATGCTCTGATAGAAGTGGATGAAGTCGTTGATACGGCCGTTGCGCGAAGCCACGGTGAACTGGCTCTCGAAAAGACGGGAACTGATATAAAGCACACGCAATTGCGGACGATGCTCTTTCAGGCTCAGACCGATGGCATGCATCAGGTGGGTTTTGCCAACTCCCGACGGGCCGAAAATGAACAGCGGGTTGAAGGTCTTGTTGTCCGGGTCCTCGCCTATCGCCTTGCCTATGGAAAGTGCTATCTTGTTGCTTTCCGAACCACAATAGTTGTCGAACGTGTAGCGCGGATTGAGCTGAGAGTCAAACGGCACCTGTACCGGAGTATTGAACGGGTTGGCCGAAGGCAATCCTTTCTTCGAAGCGGCAGAGGGGGCTGCACTACGTATGTCGACCGCCGTAGTGGGCTCGTTCTGCACCTGGTTGTAATGGTAGAACAGCTTGGTGTCGGCTCCGAACACGCGCTTGATGGTCGCGCCGAGGAGCTTGGAAAATCTCTCTTCAATATATTCTACGAAAAACGAGGTCGGGACGGTAAGTGTCACCTTGCCGTCGACATAACTCTTGAGCGTGACCGGTCGGAACCACGCGTCAAATTGTTCGGAGGGGATAATGTCGCTTATTATTTTCAAGCAGGCTTCCCACAGTTGTAAGGGAGTTTTTTCCATCAAGTATATTCGTTTAAGGGCTGTTCATGCCAATACAAATTTCTGACAATTATTTAATAAAAAAAAGTGTTCTTTTATTTGGAAATTCAATAAACGCTACAACTATTCTGTCAGTCAGTAACTTATAATCGCGTGGAACATTTCATTAATCTTTTGCTGCAACTTGCCGCGATAACCGACTGTAAACATGATAGTTTTGCATTTTATCACCTATACTGCGCTCCCCGTGGAAAATATCGTCCGACCCTCTTATTCCCCCCTCAATCAACCGTATCCCGAATGTTTTAAACCTATCGGGAATATTTTCGGCTATTTAGAATAAATCTAAATAAGCAATGTCGCAGCGTATTTTTTCCGTAACATCGGATTACCTGCCGGCATCATGTGCGTGTGCCCGTCACGGGTCCACATCATAATATACCTGAGTATTTTTAATAGCCGGATTTTTGGCCATCTTTTCGTAGGTCGATTTCAGTACATGACGCAGTTTGGCAAGAGATGCGCCGGTCTCTACCTTTATCATTATTTTCTGTATGTAGAGCGATTTCACACGGGTGACGCGCGGCTGATCGGGACCGCTCACACGATTGCCGAGCTGCGACGCCAGAAGTTGCGCGTATGCGTTGGAAAAATGTTGCAGCACCGTTGCGTCGGCATGCTTCAGGTATATGTATATTATGCGGGTGAATGGAGGATACAGATACGTCTTGCGCTCCTCGATTTCGTGATTGTAGAAATCGAGATATGAATGCTGCGACACGAACCGCAGCACGGGATGGTCGGGCGTGTATGTCTGTATTATCACCTCATTGCCCTCGGCATCGCCGCGACCGGCGCGCCCCGATACCTGCTCAAGCATGTTGAACGCCCGCTCCGATGCCTTGAAGTCAGGTATATTTATAAGTTCGTCGGCATTCATTACCACTACCGACGATACGCTTTGGAAATCGAGCCCTTTCGTTACCATCTGCGTGCCGACGAGAATATCGGCCTTGCGCGAGGAAAACGCATCGATAATGGCTTCGTAGCCATCCTTGTTGCGGGTTGTGTCAAGGTCCATGCGGAGCACTTTGCGCGTGGGGAATATGCTCTCGATTTCCCCCTCCACACGTTCGGTACCGTAGCCTACCACTTCGATGGAGGGCTGACGGCATTGCGGGCACAGATCAGGCAGCTCGTATACCGCGCCGCAGTAGTGGCACACAAGCTGGCGGGAATGGTTATGGTAGGTCAGCGACACATCGCAATACTGACACTTGGGTACCCACGCGCACTGTTTGCACCGCACCATCGGAGCATAGCCGCGCCTGTTGCGGAACAGTATCGCCTGGTGCGAGGCGCCCACGGCATCATTGATGCTTCTGACGGCATCGAGCGAAAGCGGGCCGTTCACGGCCCCTTTCTGTCGCGCCCTTTTCATATCGATGATGCGTATAGGAGGAAGGGGCAGCTCGTTGTAGCGCGTGGTAAGGCTCACAAGACCGAATTTGCCGTTGAGAGCCTTATAATATGTGTCGACAGCCGGAGTCGCGCTCCCGAGCAGCGCTTTGGCGCCGTGCATCGATGCGAGCACCAGCGCCACATCGCGGGCATTGTAGCGTGGAGCGGGCTCCGACTGCTTGTAGCTTGCCTCATGCTCCTCGTCGACAATGACGAGCCCCAGGCATCCGAACGGCAGAAACAGCGACGAACGCGCGCCAAGTATCACGCGCGGTCCCGGCTCGGCAAGCATGCTCTTCCATATGTCCACCCGTTCGTTGTCGGAAAATTTGGAGTGATACACCACGATGCTGTTTCCGAATATATTCTGCAGACGCCGCGTGAGCTGCGTGGTAAGTGCAATTTCAGGCACAAGATAGAGCACCTGCTCGCCACGGCTGAGTGCGGCATCAATCAGATGGGAGTATATCTCGGTCTTTCCGCTTGAAGTGACCCCGTGGAGGAGCACGGTGGATTTCTCGCGCCACAGGCCGGTGATTTCGTCGCATGCTTTCATCTGCGCCTGTGTCAGCAGCGGGAGGCGCCCGGTAGGCGTACCGTCAAATTTGAACCGGTTGATTTCGCGGCGTTCTATTCGCGCAAGGCCGCGTTTGACTATCGCGTTGAGTATCGCGGAAGTGACGCCCGCACGGTCAAGCAGTTCCTTTCTGTCCACCTCCTTGACGATGGCATCTTTGCGGCTTACGCAACTCATCTCGGTAAGTGTCATAAGTAGCCGTTCCTGCTTTTTAGCCGAGCGGACAGCATCGAAAGCCGCACCGAGAGTGGTGATGTCGTAGGCAGGCAGCACGACAGTCTGCCTGACGGCACGGTATCGCTCTATGATTTTTTCGGAAATCACGAGTATGCCTCTCTCAATCATAGAGGTAATGAGTGCAGGAAGATTCTTCACTGTAATTTCGCGCGCTATCGCCGACACGGCCAGTGTTTTTTTCTCGCCGAGCAGCGATATTACAAGAGCCTCGCGGTCGTCGGGACGGGCATCCTCATCAGGTTCGTAGTCGGGATTGAGTTCCACAAATGTCTCGCTCTCCACCTTAAGCCCCGACGGGACAGCCGCCTTGTACACATCGCCGACAGCGCACATATAGTACTCGGCCACCCATTCCCATAGTTTGAGCTGCGGATGCCGCACTATCGGATAGCCGTCAAGCACGACGGCTATATCTTTTATCTCAAACCCCTCGGGAGCCTGGGTGGTAAGCGACCTTACTATCCCGGTATAATATTTTTTGCGTCCGAATGGCACAATGACACGGTAGCCGACCTTGACCGCGCTCTCCATCTCGGCCGGTATGGCGTAGGTGAACGTAGAGTCAAGCGGCAACGGCAATATTATTTCAGCATACCATCGCGACATCGGTAACCTTATAGAATATCAGGTTAGAGCAGCTTGATATTGATGTAGCGCTTGGGATTTTTGCGGATGTCGACCAGCAGCGAGTCGATGCTCTGCGAAGCCTTGGCAAGATTGTCGTAGAGGGCCGAGTCGTTGAGCAGCGCGCCGAGCGTCGAATTGGGATTCTTCAATTGCTCGGTAAGGGCGGCAAGGTCGGCCGATATGCGGTTGAAATTGTTGAGAGTCGAGTCAATAGGTGCTTCGGCTATCTCCGATGTTACCTTATTGAGGTCGGTCACGATACCGTTGACCGAAGCCACAACATCGTTGACGGCACCCACCGTAGCGGGTAATGTCCTGACTGTGGCATTGAGCGTATTGGCCGTGGTGTTGAGCGTCGCCGTAAGGGCTTCTATATTTTTGAATGACTGCAGGAGCGCTTCGTTGCCTGTAAGTGCGTTGATATTGGTGAAGATGGAGTCGAGTTTAGGCATAAGGCCGCTGACGCCGGGGAGCAGCTGTTCCGACACCTGGTCCATCATGCCGGCAGCAATACCTGCGGGCACGGTGTCGCCGGGAGAATAATACTCGCTGTTGCGCGCCATATCGATTTTCACCGATGCGGTGCCGAGCAGACTGCTTTCAATCATTGCACGGGAGTTGACGGGTATTTTAAATTTCTTGTCAAGACTCATCGACACGAGTACGCAGTCGGGGCGGTCGTACATCAGCTCCACCTTGTCGACCTGACCTATCTTATATCCGTTGACCATGACGGGAGCCGACACTTCAAGCCCCTTGACGTCGCTGTATACAGCGTAATAATAATTGGACGGTTTGAAGATGCTGACTCCTTTGAGATATTCAATTCCAAAGAACAGGATTGCCAGTGCTATGAGTACGCAGACCCCTATCATCATCTCTTTTGTGAATAACTTTTTCATATATTATATCTATTCTTTATTTCGGTTTTAATTGCGTTTTCTATTCATTCACGAGGGTCTGTATCCGGATGTTGACATGCAGTTTCAGTCGGCACGCTTGCCGTTTTCCATCCTGACGACAAACGCCTGCGGGAATTTCGCTCTCAGGCGGCGCATCGTCTTTTCAGCTTCCGCACGGGTTTTGAAATGCCCTACAGTGTATTTGTACAATCCACGGTCGTAATATTCGCTGACTTTCTCCCCCTTGAATCTCTTTGACTTTGTCGGGACCTGCCTGTCATTGGCAAGCACCTGAACGCGATATTCAATCGCTGAGACGGTTTCATTGCCGTCGGGCATGTCGCTGCCCTCCTCAGCCACCTGTTGCCGCTCAGCGTCATCACCAGGCTTGTCCGGCTGTGTTTTTGTCCTGTTATGCATTTCAACAGGGACGACAGCGCGGTTGCCGGCAACGGCCGCATAATATTCATCAAACGCATTTGACAGTGATTTAGCCATCTTCTCAACCCCGTCGGCCGATGCCATAAACTTTTCCGCCCTCGGATTGCTGATAAAGTCGAGTTCGACGAGCACCGCGGGCATTCCGGTAGACCACAGCACCCAAAATCCGGCCTGTTTGACACCTTTGTCATGACGTCCGGCAGTAGAAGTCAGACAGTCTTTTGCAAGGGTAGCAAACTCGATGCTGCGGTCAAGGTGCTTGCTCTGATTGAGTTCGAACGCGATATATGACTCCGGTGAGTTCGGGTCGAATCCCTGGTATTTCTGAGAATAGTCCTCCTCGAGATACATTACGGCGTTCTCGCGTTTTGCCACCTCAAGGTTGCTTTCCGAGCGATGCAGGCCGCAAGTATATACTTCGGTTCCCGAAATTGAAGTGCGATTTTTATTCCTTTTGTCAAGCGAATTGACGTGAATGGAGATGAAAAGGTCGCCTTTGGCGTCGTTGGCTATGCGTGCGCGCTCATTAAGCGCGATAAACACATCCTTGCTGCGGGTATACACGACTTTCACATCGTCCTCGCTGTATTTTTCCTTTATCCTGTCGCCTAACTTCTTGGCTACATTAAGATTGACGCTCTTTTCATTGGTTACTGCTCCTATCGCGCCATAGTCCTTGCCGCCATGACCGGGATCGATGACCACAACAAACTGCTTGGCTTCGACGTTGAATGACAAAGCCACAGGCAACAACAGCAGTGATATATATTTTAAAATTTTGATTTTCAAGATATATATTTTAACCTGACAAATTTAGCAAAAATCAGATAAATATCGTTCCTCTTTTAGTTTGAAATTTCGTTAAATAATATTTTTGACTAATTTTGTGAACAATTCAACCAAAAGCATGAAATATTTTTCCACGATATTTTTCGCTCTCTCTCTGCTTGCTGCCGGATGTTCATCATCCGGAAACGGCAACGATGCCGCCGACGCGGCCACAAGCGCATCATTCACACGACTCGACAAAGTGGTGACTCAGTTTCCCCGACTGTCGCCCGCACGACAGCACGCCATAGTCGACTCGCTGACCGTACCGCTCAACGATTACATATATCTTATGGGAGCGTCGACAGGCGATATTCCCGCATCGATTGACTCGCTGAGCCATACGGCGGCATTCGCCATGTTTGAGCCTGAGGTCGACAAGGCATTTCCATCTACCACAGCAATCGAAAAGCAACTTGGCGTGCTTGACGCCAATATCAGGCATCAGCTCCCGACGTTGCCCCACTATTCATATTATGGCATTATCTCCCCCTACCGGCAGCAGGTCATGCTGGTCGACTCGGTGGTATATGTCGCCCTCAACCACTACCTCGGCACCGGACACGAGGCATACAGTTCCATGCCCGAATACACCCGCGCCACCAAAACGCCAACATATATCCCCCTTGACATCGCTGAAGCCATTGTCGCGATAGAATATCCTTTTGTGGCAGACAACGCACAAACTGCCATACAGTATTTCCTCTACGAAGGTGCGCTTCTTAAGGCCGTCGCCAATCTTACAGGCACCACAGATACCGCAACCCTGATGGGATGGACACCCGATCAACTTTCGCAGGCGGAAGCGCAACAGGGCGCAATATGGCGCAAAATGGCTACTGACAATATCATCTATTCCACCGACATGTCGCTTGCGCGCCGGCTATGCTCCCCCGCTCCGTCGGCCATGCCTGTTTCCCCCACCGTGCCGGGACGCATAGGCCGCTACATCGGCTACCGCATAGTCGACTCCTACCTCGCCAACAATCCCGGCACATCACTCTCCGACCTCCTCTCACCATCATTCTACAACACCCCGTCCACCCTCATCAACTCCGGTTACTCCCCACGTTAACGAATGATACCAAGCCCATAACGCGGACGCGACAAATCACATCCAGCCACTATTAACTTACGCTGAGTTGATAGGGGCGGGGGCGTCT
>ERZ780168.515-NODE-515-length-47532-cov-8.061525_pt1 | contig 47532 bp, 28 predicted proteins | sample MGYA00510981_ERZ780168 | MGnify/ENA primary metagenome ERZ780168 (study PRJEB29588, sample SAMEA2158769) | human gut metagenome | biome: human gut; feature: human-associated habitat; material: faeces | place: Denmark | collected 2008/2010 ...
ATTACTTAACCACATAAATGATTGAATTTAAATTATTTAATTGTTAGAACTAAAATTTCGACGTTTTACACCTCTTACAGTCTGCAAAAATAGGGGAAATAGATTGATTGAGCAAGGAATTAAAGAAATAATTCCTTAATCGGCAATCTTTCCGATTTTTTCACCGCTGGCTGCCTTCTTGCGCAGCGCGCGGGGAGTGTCGCCAAAAGAGTCTTTGCAGAAGTGCGCAAAGTGGGACAGGGAATCGAATCCGTATCGGTTGCAGATTTCCGTTATGCGCATTTTAGTGTGTTGAAGGTCTTCCAGGATACCTTCTCGCTTCTTCTCCAGTATCCATTCGTACACAGGTACACCGTAGAGGTTCTTGAAAAGCCGGCGGAAAGTAGTGGTGGTATAACCGCCCAGATGTGCAAATTCTTCCACGTTCTTCACAGTGCTGTAATTTTGCATCACGAAGTAATGGAAACTTTCCGTGTAGGTGCTGATAGGGTAGAAGAAAGAACTTAATTGCGGCAAGGGGTAGAAGTTGGTAATCAGGAAAACCAGCTCTTTGCACTTCAGCTCAATGTATTTGCTGCAAGGGGATTCCTCATTGAGGAATTCGGGCATACTGGTGATTAGATGAAAGAGTCTTTCGCTCATAATCATCGGAGTATAGGTGAGAGGGGCTTCTGCTTGTTCCATCACTTCCTTGTAACGGTCTTCGCAAAGCAACGGCAGTTCGTTGAACCAGTACACAATGTATTCGACATCTGTAAGTGCCAGAATTTCTATCTTTGAGCCGATGGCTTGCAGGATGAACTGTTTTTCACGCAATATGTTTCCCGGATATTCTTCGCTATTGATAAGCAGCTCGCCTTTTATCATAAAAATCATACAGTTTTGCGTACACTTATCCTTCGGGATATGCTCTCCCTTAGGTAAGTTTTTATGTGCAAGGATGTTCTCTGCGGCTCTGGGGCATCCTTCACAGTTTGTATATTGTATGCAAAAAGAATCTCCTGGCATGAGTTTTATTTCATGAATTGTTATCTTCGGGGAACAAAGATAAGCTTTTTTGCGGAAAATGAAATGTTTTCTTGTATTTATGTTTCAGTGAAATGTTTTATATGATTCTTGATTTGTTTCAGATAATCCGAAGGAGAAACACCGAACTCATCTTTAAAACATTGGCGGAAATATCCTGTACTGTTCATTCCTACCTTGTAAGCAATTTCGGAAATGTTGTATTTTCCTTCAAGTAATAAGCGTTCCGCATTCTCCATTTTTACTTTTCGGATGTATTCATTGGTCGACAGTCCGGTCAACGCTTTCATTTTCCGGTAAAGGGTAGAACTACTCATACACATCTTATCTGAAAGGTAAGTGATATCAATCTTTTCCGAGGAAAGGTTCTCTTCAATTAATTGTGTAATCCTTCCGATAAATTCATTGTCAAGTTTACTCAGCGCTTCGGTAATCAGCGTACGTTTCTCATTTAAGGCTGTATGACTGTTTGGAGTAGGCTGCGACTGGAATTGTGCAACCAGTTTCTTCCTTGATTCAAGCAGATTATTGATGCGGCTGCGCAGCAACGAAGCACTGAACGGCTTCGTCAGATAAGAATCTGCCCCTACCTCGTATCCTTCTTCCTTGTCCTGCAAGGAATCTTTCGCGGTCAACAGTATGATAGGAATATGGCTTGTACGTACATCATCTTTCAACTGCCGGCATAGCGTGATACCGTCCATGACAGGCATCATAATATCGCTGACTATAATATCGGGAATATGGTCGAGAGCCTGTTGTTTCCCTTCTTCGCCATTGTTGGCTGTGATGACTTCAAAAGGATCTGAGAAAGACTCGGCAATGTAGTTTTGTATTTCCTCATTATCTTCTACAATCAACAGGATAGGTTTGCCGCTATCCATTGCTGCATCCTGTATATCTTTCGAGACAGCATCCCGCCTTTCTTCCTTTTCAGCCAGTTCCGTTGAATCGGCGTGTAACGCATTTGGGTAGATATTATCCGTCAGCAGACTGATATAGAAAGTACTCCCTTCGTTTTGCGTACTCTCAACGCGAATTTCCCCTTCATGCAGTTCCACGAGATTTCTGACCAAAGCTAGTCCGATACCAGTTCCGGACGCCTGATGCGAACCGCTTTCCTGATAATAACGGTCGAAAATATGCGGCAGAGCCTCGGCTGAAATTCCGTATCCGGTATCGCTGACTTTAATCTCCGTATAAGCCACTTCATTGCGTGCCGTTTGATAAAGACTCAGTGTGATGCATCCCTGTTCTGTATATTTGATAGCATTGGAAATCAGATTATCCAGAATAATGGTAACGATTTCCTTGTCAAAGAAAAGAAGCATCTCCTCTTTCTCTATCTGAATCCGGAAGTCAATCTTTGTTTTCTGGTTGAGTTCCTTGTATTTAAGCCCTGTCTCGTAGATGAGGGGGGCGATATTGCCTTTGCAGACACATAATTTCTTGTTCTGCGTTTCCGTCTTCCGGAACTCCAATATCTGATTAATCAGATTGAGCAACCGGAGTGCACTTTGATGAATGACGGACAGCTTCTGCGCCTGTTTTACCGGAAGAGACTGGTCTTTCTGCATATCTTCCAAGGGCCCGAGGATTAATGTCAGCGGTGTGCGCAGTTCATGGGTGATATTCGTGTAGAAACGCAGGCGTTCCACATTCAACTCCTGTTCTTGTTCGTGATTCTTCTTCTCCAGTGTATAGAGGCTTTCCAAATCCAGCTTCTTCTTGTAAGCGTGCAGGATAAGGTAGATGATGCTGATAGATATCAGTATATAAACCAATTTTGCCCACCACGTCAGCCAAAGAGGGGGATTAATCCGGATGGTGAGCGAAGTCGCTTCGTCCGGCCATTCCTGGTTATGCACCCGTGCCTTGATAAGGAATTCATATTTCCCCGGCGGGATATTCCGGAAAGTGACGCTGTTGTTCTCGTTGACTGTGTACCATGAGTTTTCGAGTCCTTTCAGCATATAGGCATACTCCATTTGGTTGACAAGGGAGTAGTTCTGTACATTGAATGTCAGGCTAAATGTATTTTGGGCATGGGTCAGTTCCACTTCTTTTTCTTCCAACAGTGAGACAAAGGTGTCATTGCTTTCCTGATTATCCAGCCGCTCGAATATTTTCATTTCCGTGATGATAGCCGGTGGCGTTTTAAGTTCGCTCATCGTGATGTTGGGAGTGAAGCAGCACACGCCGTTGATAGAGCCGAAGTAGATAGAACCGTCCATATTCCTTGCTACACTGGCACTCATGAAGCTTCCGGCAGGCACATCGTCCGAGCCGTAGTAATAGAAACAATCTTTCTTCGTCACATAGCAGCCGATACCTTTGTTGCTGCTGAACCAGATATTTCCTGCCTGGTCTTCGGTGATGGCTTGGATGCACGTATTGACGAGCCCGTCTTTACGCTGGTAAGTCTTGTAATCCGAATCGCTTGCAGGGTTGAAACATACTAATCCGTCTCCGGTAGCTATCCACATTCTTTTTTGTTTGTCCCGATAGATATGATTGATAGTGTTGGAGCAGAAGCCCTCTCTTTGGATATACTTCTTGACCAAGTGGAAATCCGGTGAATAAACCCCCATTCCATCGCCGAATGTACCAATCCAAAAACGTCCTTTGTCATCCTGTGCGATGCTTCGGATGAAGTTGCCGTGCAGTTCGCTGTTGCCGATGTGGTAATGTTGAATGACTTCCATATTGTCGGGATTGTAGACGAATATCCCTTCACTGCATCCTATCCAGATACGGTGCTGGTTGTCTTCGTAAAAGGCACGGACATCCAGATTCGATTTACCCATTGGGGAGATTGAACGGAATGTCTTTGTCCGGGTGTTATAATGGCTGATACTTCCTTGAAAAGCACCGAACCATAGATTGTCTCTGGAATCACGGAAAGCGCTCAGCACAGAGTTTGCCTGTAAATCTCCCGTCTCTTTCTTATAAATGGCAATCCGTCTGTTATTCTCAAAAACATTGATTCCGCCGCCGTCCGTACCTACCCACAGACGCCCCTGCCTGTCGGTGCAGATACTGCTTACCACCTTATTGTTCAGACTGTTCTCATTGTCGGGGATAGGAGAATAATCAATAGTCGTGAATAAAGGGGGCTCACTGCTGATAAAGTTGATTCCGCCGCCCCATGTCCCAATCCAAATGTTATTGAAAGAGTCCTGATAGATATACCGCACACTGGCATTGGAAAGGCTGCGGTTATCGTCCCCTTCCCGTAGAAATTCGAAAGTAATCTGTTTGGGTGAAAGGAACTGGCTCTGTTTCAGGTCGAGTATGGCAATGCCGTTCAATTCGGAAGCAATCCATAGTCTGTTGTCATTCAGTTGCTTGATAGAGAAGATGCGGCTGGAGAGTGTGCCATATTTGTCGTTCGGATTCTGCCGGAAAGTTACGAAGTTTTGGGTAGCAGCATTATAGAGAGCCAAACCTCTGTCCGTCCCGAGCCATATATTCCCGTTACTGTCTTTTAATATCGTCCGTACATCATTCCCCGGCAGGCTGTTGGGATTGTCCGGTTCATTTTTGAAGTTCCTTACACTCTTGTCTTTCAAGGAAAGTATGCTGAAACCGCCGTTCACATGTCCGATATAAAGATTGTCGTCTCCACCGTCCAATACAGTCCATGTCTGTTCGCATTCCAATGCCGGAACGGTTGTCTTGTTGTAATGCGTGAACTGTCCGGTGGTAATATCTAGATAATCTATGCCCCGATAATAAGTGCTTATCCATAATCCGTCCGTACTTTCTGCGGAAGCGGCAATATCCGTGACATCGTTTGTTATTAGGCTATGCGGATTCTGCGGGTCATGCTGATAAGCGGTAAATGTCAGCGAATGATAATTGTAGGCATTTAACCCGTCACGTTGCGTAGCAATCCATACAATGGGACGTTCCGGGTCGGCATATATCCGGTTAAGTTCATTCCCGGTGATACTTTGGGAATTCTTGGACGGGTCGTTCTTATAAAAGGTGATGAAACGGGTGCCGTCAAACTTATTGAGCCCTTCTTCCGTGGCAAACCACAGGAACCCTTGCTTGTCCTGCGCGATACTGACTACATAATTATTAGAAAGTCCTTGCTCAATACCCAACCGTTTTACAGAATAAGGTTGCGCTATCAGCCGGGAGACTGATAAAGACAGGAAAAGAAATAAAGTGCCAAACGCAATGTGTTTTTTCATAACTCGTGCCTATTCGTTTCATTTACAGGTTCAAAAATAGGAATAAATATTTTATTTAGCGTATGTAAATCGTGCATTGCATGATTTGTGATGCTTCTCTGCATGATTTTTATCTGTTTTTATAATAGGAATGGTCTAAATTTGTGATGTCGATTTAAAATATTCATATATAGATAAATCGTACTAAGACAATATTAATCATTAAATACTAATTATTATGAAAGCTAAATTGTTGTATGGCACGGTTTTGTGGACTTTCCTTTCGGCTACGGCCTTATTGGTTGGATGCAGTGATGATAAAGACTACAAAGATGTAGATGGACAGTCTCCAACTCTTGAATTAACTTCCGGACATATCCGTACTTTGACAGGATATGAATTTAAAATTACCGGTAAGATAGCGGATAAGGACGGTATCCGTTCAATTAGATTACAATCTGATGAACTTTATCTGGATAAAACGATTGAATTGCTGGCTCTTTATTCTGAACCATTGTATGAATATAACCTGAATTATGGTTTCACTATTCCTGAGAAGACTAAAGGGGAGAGTTTCAGTGTAAAGATAACTGTAACCGACCTGGGCGGACGCACTGTAGAGGATGATGTATTGATAACAATGGATGGTGATTATACAGAGCCGGTTTTAAAACCTTCTATCGGTCTTCTGAGTGATAATATAAATATTGTATTATCTGAAGGAACTTCTAAAACTTTCTGGTTTACAGCGGAGGATAATAAAGAATTGGATTATCTGGAGTTGGCTGTCCCCAATTTGGATATTTTGGAACATGTAGATGTTGAAGGAGAAGATTTGAAAAAAGGAACATTGAAAACTACCATAGTCTTTCCTTCTGACAAAACAGGGACTTACACTTTAGTAATACGTGCTGTTGATGCTTTGGGCAATGTTGCGGAGAAGAATTATTCAGTACTTGTTTCCAGAGTGAAAGATTATGAGAACATGTATTTGGTTGATTTTGAGGGAACAGATACTAAGTTGCTTACAGGGAATGACGTATGGGGAGTTCCAATGCCCATAGAACGTGTTGCAAACTTTACTTATAAGGCTCGTTGCTATTCACCTGCGGCAAATACTCCGATTCGTTTTATTACAAGTAAATATAGTTTTAGTATCTGCTTTGGTGACGATATAAATAATCCGGGAAAATTAACAGGTATCTCTGGAGATATACAACCGATTATTTTGCCGGAAAAGGGTTATTATGAAATAAACTTCAATACTGAAGAGGGGGGGTATGAAGTAGAAGCTTATGATCCGGGAGTACCGGTGATTGACGGACTCAAAATGGGCTTTGTCGGTGGATGGTTTGATAATGCCAAAGGCTGGGACGGACCTAAAAATGTGTATGAATTGACTCAGGATTCTGATAATCCACATTGTCTTACCGCTGAACTGACTTGGAGTAAACAAGACTCTTTTGATGTAACAATAACTCCTTATAGTGCAGCGGGTGACTGGTTGGAACCCGGCTGGCGGTTTGATGGTAAAAATGAATCATTTGCAACAGGTGTCAATGACTCATCGAAAAAGGTGCCGGTAGGTACATACACTTTTATCTTTGATACACATCTTGTTCAGTCTAAGTTGTTGAAGAAATAATTAAAATAATGCTATAAAAACATGAAGCGATATCTATTTTTGTTATTATCGTTCTTTACGCTGAGCCTTTATGCTCAGCAGGGAAGTCTGACTGGTACTGCTATTGCAGCGAGTGATAAGGAACCAATGATTGGTTTGACTGTTTTGGTGAAAGGTACGACCAATGGAACTGTTACTGATTTGGATGGAAATTACACATTGGCTAATGTTTCCGGGGATGCGACTATTGTGTTCTCCATGATCGGGTATAAGACGCAGGAAATCAGAGTCAATGGGAAAAGCATAATCAATGTCGTGATGGAGGACGATACACAAGCTTTGGATGAAGTTGTTGTTATCGGTTATGGTGCTGTGAAAAAGAGTGACCTGACAAGTTCTATATCTGCTATCAAGGGCGATGAACTGAGGAAGTTGGCTGGTGGTAACACGATGAATGCTTTGCAGGGAAAGATTAATGGTGTACAGATTACTGGTGGCGGCGGTCCGGGAACTTCACCTCGTGTCATTATCCGTGGTGTATCTACTGTCAATGGTTCTGACCCATTATATGTAGTGGATGGAATGCCGGTGGGAACTAATATTAATTTTCTCGACCAGAATGATATTGAATCTATGCAAGTTCTGAAAGATGCCTCTGCAGCAGCTATTTACGGTACACGTGGGTCTAATGGTGTTGTCCTTATTACTACTAAGAAAGGTAAAAAGGGAGCTACTCAGTTTGGCTTCTCTGCTTCTGCCGGGTTTCAGACACTGAAAAAGCCGGATATGGCAAAAGCTTCCGAGTACGAATATGTGTTTAAGGCGCGTTATATCAATGATAATGCCGAACCGCGTTACAATAGTAAAGAGAATATTACCGACGCAGAAGGCACGGACTGGTGGGATGAAAGTATGAAGAAGACAGCATTGATTCATAATTATAACTTTAATTTCTCGGGTGGTACGGATAAATTGCTCTATTCGGCCAATATCGGTTACTTCGGACAAGACTCGCAATATACTGTTGGTAACTGGCAGAAACTGACTGCACGTTTCAGTATGGAGTATACTTTTAATAGCATAGTGAGAGCGGGTATTGATTTCACTCCGAAATATGAGAATTGGACAGATACTCCAAATCTGTTGGGGAACATAATGGCTATGGATCCGACTACTCCTATCATGCGTTCTCAAAGCGAGTGGACTACTAATGTATACGATAATTACGCACGTTCCAGCAATAATTTGGTATGGAATCCGGTTGCGCAGTTGGCACGTATGGACAAACACAGCGATGAATATGGTTTATTGGCCAATCCTTATGTAAACATTGAACCGGTTAAGGGGTTGGTAATCCGTTCACAGTTCGGTGTGAACGCCCGCTTCCGTATTTCGGATGAATTCACTCCTGCTTTCAATATAGATACGTTGGAGAAATCCGATTACAGTAAAGCCTATCGTAAGACGGATAATTGGGTAGACTGGAACTGGACAAATACGATAAACTGGATTAAGAGCTTCAACCGGAAGCACAATTTGAATGTGATGACCGGATATACGATGGAACGTTTTCAGGAATATTGGTTGGAAGGCTCCAAGGAACGTACGCCTACTAATGAAGAGAACCTGCACTATGTTTCGGCTGGTACACAGAATCCACAAACAGCAGGTGTAAATGCGTATTCTTCATTGATTTCTTATTTAGGTCGTGTGATGTATAATTATAACGATCGTTATTATCTGACTGCTTCTATTCGTGTGGACGGTTCTTCCAAATTTATGAAAGACAACCAGTATGCAACTTTTCCTGCAGTGTCTGCAGCGTGGCGTATTTCTGAGGAACCATTTATGAAGCGGCAGCATATATTTGATAATTTGAAGATTCACGGCGGATGGGGACGTGTAGGAAATCAAAATATTGACAATTCTGCTTATCAGTCCACTATCGGGGCTGCAGACTATGTTTTCGGTGGCAATCGTGAAATAGGTACGGCGGTAGGCTCAATAGGTAACTCGTTGATTAGATGGGAGACTGTAGAAGATTACAATGTCGGTATTGATATGGCATTCTTGAAAAAACGTTTGTCGGTAACTGCAGAATGGTTCCGTAAAGAATCTCATGATATGTTACTGAAAAAGGACAATATGCTGATATTGGGTTTCCCGATGTGGAACGGTCAAATGTGGGAAAATGTAGGTAAGATGAGAGCTACCGGTTGGGAACTTTCTGTCAATTGGAAAGATCGCAAAGGTGATTTCGATTACGGGATTGGTGTGAACTTGTCTTCTGTCAAGAACAAAGCTATTAAATTATTGGGTTCTACTCCGATTAATGCCGGTAGTTTCAATGGAGATTACATCATCCGCAATGAAGAAGGGGGCGAGATTAGTCGTTTCTACGGATATATAGCTGATGGAATTTTCCAGAACTGGACAGAGGTGAATGCACATACTGATGAATATGGTACGCGGATTCAGCCGAATGCACAACCGGGAGACATTCGTTTCAAGGATTTGAATCATGACGGTAAGTTGGATGACAACGACAAGACTTTCATTGGAAATGCGTTCCCTGATCTGATGATTGGTATTAATGCCCGTTTATCATGGAAAAACATAGACTTTGCAGCCAACTTCTACGGAACGATAGGGAACGATGTGTACAATACGACCAAAGGACGTCACTCGGGTGTATCTGGTGAGAATGTATATGCCGGAACTTATAATGCTTCCTGGCATGGTGAAGGGACAAGTTATGATTTGCCTCGCCTGTCCTATAATGACGCTAACCAGAATTGGACCCGTGTTTCTTCTTTCTATGTGGAAGACGGTTCTTATTTACGCTGCAAACAATTGCAGATAGGATATACATTGCCGAAGAAATGGACAAAGAAGATTTCATTGCGCCTTTCTTTCTCGGCACAGAATCCGTTTACTATTACCGGATATTCAGGAATGGATCCTGAAGCGGCAGCTTTGGGTACTGAGGGAAAAGTGACAGAGTCGGGTATTGACTGGGCGGGATATCCCAACCCGCGTACATACCTTTTGGGAATCAACATGAATTTCTAATGTTATTAACGGAGATAAGAATATGAAAAAATATATTTTAGGCTTGGTTATAGCCGCTTCTACATTATCCTTGACCGGCTGTTCTGATTTTTTGGATACACCTGTACTTGGACAGCAGGATTTAGGTGAGTATTTTATCAATGAAGATCAATGTAAGCAACAGATTACAGGGTGTTATCAGTCCATATTTTGGGATGACTGGTGGCAGGTACAGAAGTTTTACCTGTGTGGTGACATGTGCACGGATGATATGTGGGTAGGTAATACAGGTGAGGATCAGGGTGCTTACGAAGATTTGGCCTTCTTTACGGGAGATGCTTATGGTGGGGGAGAATGTAGCCAGAACTTCTGGCAATACCGTTACAAAGGTATATTACGATGTAATATTGCAATTGAAAGAATACCGGGTGTAGAGTTTGAAGATGAATCGTTAAGAGACCGTTATGTGGCTGAGGCAAAGTTCCTGCGTGCTTATCAATACTTTGATTTGGTGAGATATTTTGGTGGTGTACCTATGGTGTTGGGAATGAAGATGCCTGTTGAAGTAGAAGGTATTCAGCGTGCTTCTACAGCAGAGGTATATACTCAGATTGAGAATGACCTGAAAGATGCTGCGGGCATCCTGCCGGTTAAAAGTGAATATTCCGGTGCAGATTTGGGCCGTGCGACCAAAGGGGCGGCACAAGGCTTGTTGGCGAAAGTTTATCTCTATCAAGAGAAATATGAAGAAGCAGAAGATATGTTGGAGCAAGTGATGGGATTGAACGGTCATGCGTCACAAGGGTATGATTTATTAGATGATTTTGGAGATGTATGGAGCATATCTCATAACAACAGCGTCGAATCTTTGTTTGAAGTACAGACTAATAGTGACATAGCTTATAATTTAGGACTTAGAATGCCTGTCGTTTGTGGTTCTCGTGATGATGGAGGCTGGGCATGGGGACTGCCTACTAGCAATCTCGAAGAAGCTTTCAAAGATGCAGGTGATGATATTCGTTTGAAATGGACTATTATTAAGGATAAAGCGACAAGCGTACCAGGCGATTCTCACTGGTCGGCTACTGTACCTTATTCGGTTTCTACTACTTCGCATAAATCAGGTCGTGTGACCCGTAAGGTGTACATTCCTCATAGCCAACGTCCGGAACCTTATGATGCATCTCATAATCCGTTGAACTATCGTATTTTGCGTTATGCGGACGTGTTGTTGATGTATGCTGAGGTTGAAAATGCATTGGGAGATGACGGACAGGCCCGCTGGGCATTGAATAAGGTAAGAGACCGTGTTGAACTGGACCCGGTAGAATCAGATGGAACTGCTCTTCGTGACGCCATACGCCGGGAACGTCGTCTTGAACTGGCTTTGGAGAATCAGCGGTTGTTTGATATCCGTCGTTGGAAGAATGATAGTGGTAAGTCTGTAATGAGTGATATTATGGGACCGAATGGCTCATTTGTAAAATATAATACAGAAGAGTCTGCCGATCCATATGAAGTTGGTAATCAAAAAGAAAGTAGCTCTAAAGGGCGCAACTTCAAGGAAGAGCGTGACTTAGTGTTCCCAATTCCTACAACAGAGATTACCCAGAGTAATGGTAGCATAGTACAGAATCCCGGATATAATTAATTAAATCATTATGAAACACAGAAATTTATTTATAGGACTTTCATGCATGGCGGCAGGGCTCTGCGCATGTAATGACGAATATACATTCGTGCCGGAATATGAAGTTAAGTTGCCGACTGATACTACTATCAATGTAACTATTGACGCTTCAACAGTATATCAGACTATTGATGGTTTTGCTTCTTCCGATGCATGGGATATGGAGTATGTGGGTAAATATTGGAGTACTTCCAATAAGGAAGCTATTGCCAGATTGCTTTTCTCCTGCGACGTTGACGATAAAGGAAATTCATCAGGCATCGGCCTGTCCATGTGGCGGTTTAATTTAGGAGGAGGTTCTGAAGAACAAGATGATGCGAGTGGTATTGTCTCAGATAAGAAAGAGCGTCGTGTCGAGTGCTTCCTGACAGGTGCAAACGGTGGTTATGACTGGTCTAAGTCTGCCGGACGAAGATATTTCATGGAAAAGGCAAAAGAGTATGGTTGTGAGTCGTTTGTGCTGTTCAGTAACACGCCGCCTGTGTATTATACTTATAATGGTCAGGCGCGTTCAGACAAAGGAGCCTGGAGTAATTTAAAACCGGAACATTATGATGATTTTGCTGACTTTTTAGCTACTTGTGCCAAGCATTTTGTGGATGAAGGCTACAATATAAGCCATATTAGTCCGGTTAATGAACCTCAGTATAACTGGAATGGAAATGAGCAAGAAGGTTCTGCCTGGCAGAACACGGAAGTGGCAACACTAGCTAAGGCGCTAGATGCAAGTCTGACGGCGAAGGGGTTGATTGATATTCAGATGCTATTGGCTGAAGCCGGAAAATGGGATTACCTTTATGGTAATGGTGATGCCGGAAGTGCCCGCGGCGATGTAATCGAAGCGTTCTTTAATCCCGGTAACACGGATACTTATATCGGTGATTTGGCTCATTTGCCAAAGTTGATTTGCGGACATAGCTATTGGTTGGATACAAACTGGAGTAATATGTATTCTGTCCGTTCTTCCGTCAAGTCAAAAGCAGAACAATACGGTTTGAAAGTCTATCAGACAGAATGGAGTATGTTGAGCGAAAACTATGAAGACTATGCTAGTTATGGAGATGCTTCTTATATGGATCTGGCTTTGAGTATGGCGAAAGTGATTCATCAGGATTTGGCTACAGCCAATGTCAGTTCCTGGTCGTACTGGACCACTTGTAGCCGTGAACGCTGGAATCAGAAGAGCCGTTTTTATCTGATTCGCCTTTCTCCCGATGGAAAAGACGGCGAAAGCTATGAGGATCTGGCTACTAACGGCACTTATAAGGCCAGCAAAAATCTTTGGGTATTGGGTAATTACAGTGCATTTGTGCGTCCAGGTTATCAGCGTATTGATTTAAAGATGGAAGAAGAAACGAAGGATTTCTTTGCTACAGCTTATATTTCACCGGAGAAAGATAAACTGGTAGTGGTATATACAAATATGACCGATAAGCGTGCGGAAATAAATAATACGTTTGAAGGATTAGGTAAAGAAGTGGGTGGTTTTGAACAATACACTACTTCTGAAGCAAAGGACTTGAAACGTGAACCCGGCTATAATAAAGGTGTGGTACCTGCTAAAGGTATATCTACCTTTATTTATACTCTTCAATAAAATGGTTTTCAACAGGTATTAGATTAGACTATGAAAGGTAAAACGCTCTTAGCCGCTTTAGGCTTCTTCTCAATCGCAGGTATGGCGGGTGGATGTTCTTCCCGTCCTGCTCCCGATATCAATTTTCAGATAGAAACGGACAAACCCTGTCAAACGATGGCATACTTCAGTGCTTCCGATGCCTGGAGTATGCAATTCATTGGACTTTGGCCGCAGGAAAAGCAGAATCAGATTGCCGACTGGCTATTCAGCACCGAAAACGACGCGAACGGAAAGCCGAAAGGTATCGGTCTCTCCCTCTGGCGTTTCAACGTCGGGGCAGGCAGTACTGAACAGGGCGAAGCCAGTCAGATTGCTTCCCCCTGGATGCGTGCCGAATGTTTCCTCAACGCTGACGGAACATACGACTGGAACAAGCAACGGGGACAGCGCAACTTCCTGAAACTGGCAAAGGAACGGGGAGTGAACAAATTCCTTGCTTTCTTGAACTCTCCCCCTGTGTATTATACGCAGAACGGGTTGGCTACCAATACCGGTCGTGGCGGCACGGCTAACTTGAAGCCGGACTGTTACGAAAAGTACGCCCGTTTTCTGGCAGACGTAGTGCAAGGGGTAGAAGAGCATGACGGTATCAAATTTGATTACATTTGTCCTTTCAACGAACCGGACGGGCACTGGAACTGGGTGGGGCCGAAACAGGAAGGCTGTCCGGCAACAAACAGGGAGGTAGCTCATACCGTCCGCTTGTTGAGCAAAGAGTTCGTAAACCGGAATATGGATACACAGATTCTTGTCAATGAGTCTTCCGACTACCGTTGTATGTTCCGCACTCACGAAACGGACTGGCAGCGGGGGTATCAGATTCAGGCTTTCTTTTGTCGGGATAGTGTGGATACGTACTTGGGAGATACACCGAATGTTCCCCGACTGATGCTTGGACATAGTTACTGGACTACTACGCCATTGAGCGAACTGCGCAATATCCGTTGTCAGTTGCGCGATACATTGGACAAGCATAATGTCGACTTCTGGCAGACAGAGACTTGCATCATGGGTAATGATGAAGAAATCGGTGGCGGAAACGGCTTCGACCGTACGATGAAAACTGCGCTCTATGTAGCCCGTATCATCCATCATGACATCGTATATGCCAAAGCTAAGAGCTGGCAATGGTGGCGTGCCATCGGTGGTGACTACAAAGACGGATTGATTCGTGAATACACAACGGGCGATAACTTCTTGGATGGCAGGGTAGAAGACTCCAAACTCATGTGGGCTTTGGGAAATTACAGTCGCTTTATCCGTCCGGGAGCTGTACGGTTATCCGTCTCGGCTTTCGATAAGACAGGTGCTTTGATTCCCGATGGTGATACCGACCAACAAGGATTGATGTGTTCTGCTTATAAGAATGTAGACGGAACGTATGTGATGGTAGTTATTAATTATGCCAATGAAGAAAAAGAGTTTTCTATTGATGAAGAAAAAGTAGGAAATGCACAATGGCAGATTTATCGTACTTCAGATAAAGAAGGGGAAGACTTGCTTCCGGTGGGGATAGTGAAAAGTGGAAAGATTGTTCAGATTCCGGCGCGCTCTATTGTAACTCTTCAGAACAAATAACTAAAAACGGCTTTATCTTTTTATTTCTTTTTGAAAGCTGTACATTTGTGTGTCCGTCCATTACTACGAAGGTAATGGAGGGGCACAATGCATAAAAAAGGAGGCATTTTATGGACAATAGAGGAAATATTGTCATTTATCAGACCAAGGATGGAAAAATGTCCATTGATGTGAAGTTGGAGAATGAGACGGTGTGGCTGACATTGAGTCAGATAACAGAACTTTTTGATCGTGACAAATCGGTGATATCAAGACATATAAGTAATGTGTTTAGAGAAGGTGAGCTAGACAGAAGTTCAGTTGTTGCAAAAAATGCAACAACTGCTTCTGATGGAAAGATATATCAAGTAGATTATTTCAATCTGGATGTAATTATCTCCGTCGGCTATCGTGTAAAGTCGCAACGCGGCACCCAATTTCGTATCTGGGCAAACAAAGTGTTAAAGGATTATCTGATTAAAGGTTATGCCGTTAATCAGCAAGCCAAAGCTGCTCAACTGGAAGATTTGAAGAACACCGTGCGCCTTCTTTCTAATGTCATCGAACACAAACAATTGACGTTGGATGAAGCCAATGGACTATTGCGTGTGATTACCGATTACACTTACGGTCTGGATACGCTCGATAAATATGACTATCAACAATTGGAAGTGGACTCCACTACTCCTACCTGGGAATTCCGTGCCACCTATGAAGAAGCTCTATGGAAGCCATTCATCTTTTGCAGGAAAAGTTCGGAAGCAGTGATTTGTTTGGAAATGAAAAGGACGTGATGGTGAAGGTAGTAATCAATTTGATTAATAAGAATAATTGAATTCAGGTCTTATTAATGAGTGATATAGATAACGAGAGATACCTCGCCACAAGGTGTCTCTCATTTACACAAAATATTTTATAGTGCCAATATCAGGGCTAATTTGCTTTCAATTTCTTCTGATACTCATCCGAATTCAATATCTCCAAAGCTTTTTGCACACTCTCATTCGTCGTATTCATTACCCGGAAATATTCGTTCATATCCCAAAGGTCACGGGCAATCAAAGCTTTGAGTTGCGTTTTGATAAGCGGGAGCGATTTCTGATACTGCTCTTCATTAAATTTCACTCCTTCTTTGTCACCCATTTCACGTAAAGTAGCCATCATTCCGTCATCAATGATAAACTTCTCATTGAATGATTCGAACTTCTTGTACTTGTTGGCTAATTCCTTCCGGTGTCCTTCGATAAACTTCATGGTGAACTTGATAACAACGCCTTTGGCTACCAGGTTGCGGTGATAATCCGTGTAGAGAGTCGTATCAATAGGCACGAAATAATCCGGCATGATGCCACCACCACCGTAAACGGTACGTCCGAGCTTCTTGGTCTGTACTTTTAATGAGTCGGGGAAGTGGATACTGTCGGCATTCATCAGCTCACCGTGGTTGAAGCGTTCTATCAAGTCTTTGTTGTAATCTGTCGAACTGTCGTAAGGTTTCTGGATACAGCGGCCGGCGGGTGTATAATAACGGGCGATAGTCAGGCGAATCATTGAGCCGTCGGGAAGGTCGATAGGACGTTGCACCAATCCTTTGCCGAAAGAACGGCGGCCTACGATAATACCTCTGTCCCAATCCTGCACTGCTCCACTGACGATTTCACTGGCGGAAGCTGTATATTCGTCAACCAATACGATAAGGCGACCATTACGGAAGTCCCCGTTTCCTTTGGCGTAGAAATCGCTGCGCTTGGCAGTCCGTCCTTCGGTGTAGACGATTAATTCCTTTTGTTCCAGAAACTCGTTAGCGAGGTCGATGGCAGCATTGAGATACCCTCCACCGTTACCTTGCAGGTCGAGAATCATATCTTTCATTCCCTGCTTTTGAAGCTCCTTCATTGCTTTCTTGAACTCTTCGGCAGTTGTCGCTCCGAAACGGTTGATACGGATATAGCCTGTTTTGGGCTGAATCATGTAAGAGGCGTCAAGGCTGAGGATAGGTATCTTATCTCTTTTCACGGTGAACACCAAAGGGTCTTGTACACCACGGCGGATAATTTTCAGATTGACTTTGGAGCCTTTCGGGCCGCGAAGGCGTTTCATAATATCTTCCGTATTCATCTTTACTCCGGCAATGGCACTGTCGTTGACAGCGATAATGCGGTCACCGGCAAGGATGCCCACCTTTTCTGAAGGCCCGTTGCTGACAGGTTGCACCACTAGCAAGGTGTCTTCAATCATCTGGAACTGTACACCGATACCCTCGAAGTTGCCTTGTAACGGTTCGTTCATCTTCTTCACTTCTTCTGCATCTGAGTAGGTGGAGTGCGGGTCGAGTTGTGCCAGCATTTTGATAATGGCTTCTTCTACCAGTTTGTTTTCATCTACTTTGTCTACATAGAAGTTGGAGATGGCAAATTCTGCCATTTGCAGCTTGCGCATGGCAGCCGAACCGAAATTCTGAGCCTGTACGGCTGATACTATCCACAGGCAAGCCAAAAGGACGTATATTTTAATCTTATTCATAATTTTGCTTTACTCCATTCTCAGCTTATCCTCATTCCTTTGGGAATAAACTGGCTGATATCTTTATTATAGGTCAATAACTCGCGTACGATGGTGGAGCTGACGCAGGTCAGTTCGGGTTCCGTGAAGAGCAGGATCGTTTCAATGCCTGCCAGTTTGCGGTTGATATCCGCAATCGTCTCTTCGTACTCGAAATCTTTCACGGTACGGATGCCGCGGACGATGAACTGTGCTCCTACTTCCTGTGCAAAGTCAATTGTCAGACAGTCATAGGACATCACTGTGATGCGAGGTTCGTCTTTATAAAGTTCCCGAATCATTTCTTCCCTTTTCTCGATGGGGAAATACGTATTTTTGTTCTCGTTGATACCGATTCCTATCACAATCTCGTCCATAAAGGTAAGTGCACGTTCCACTACCGAATAATGTCCGATGGTGAAGGGGTCGAAAGTACCCGGGAATATTGCTCTTCTCATGATGCCAAGTCTTCTTCTATAACCAAGTTGTCTATAATAAAGTTCTGCCGTTCCATAGTATTCTTGCCCATGTAGAACTCAAGAAGCTCTTTTACTGCGTCTGTCTTGCGCAGTGTCACTTGTTCCAGGCGCATATCCTTGCCGATAAAGTGCTTGAACTCGTCCGGCGAAATTTCTCCCAATCCTTTGAATCGGGTGATTTCGGGATTCGGGCCTAATTCGTTGATGGCGTTGATGCGCTCTTCTTCGCTGTAACAATAGCTTGTTTTTTTCTTGTTGCGCACGCGGAACAAGGGAGTTTGCAGGATATATACATGCCCCTTCTTGATAAGGTCGGGGAAGAATTGCAGGAAGAAAGTAATCAGCAGCAGGCGGATGTGCATGCCGTCCACATCGGCATCGGTGGCTACGATGACTTTGTTGTAGCGCAGCCCCTCTATTCCGTCCTCTATGTTGAGAGCCGCCTGGAGCAGGTTGAACTCTTCATTTTCGTAAACCACTTTCTTTGTCAGGCCGAAAGAGTTCAGCGGCTTACCACGAAGGCTGAATACTGCCTGGGTGTTGACATCACGGCTTTTGGTGATGGAACCACTGGCGGAGTCTCCCTCGGTGATAAAGATGCAGGAGTCTTCTTCCAGCCCTTTTCCCTTCGGGTCGTTGAGGTGGATGCGGCAGTCGCGCAGTTTACGGTTGTGAAGGTTCGCCTTCTTGGCACGCTCGCGGGCAAGTTTCGTCACGCCTGCGATGGCCTTACGTTCCTTTTCCGATTCCTGTATCTTTTGCTGGATTGCTTCGGCTACGTCTGCGTGCTTGTGGAGGAAGTTGTCCACTTCCTGTTTGATGAAGTCGCCTACGTATTTGTTGACCGTCACACCACCGGGAACCATATTGGTAGAACCTAGTTTGGTCTTGGTCTGGCTTTCGAAGATAGGCTCTTCCACGTTGACGGCAATGGCGGCAACCAGTCCGTTACGGATATCGGTGTAGTCCATGTTCTTGTTGAAGAACTCCTTGATGGTACGGGCGATATGCTCCTTGAAAGCACTTTGGTGTGTACCGCCTTGCGTGGTGTGCTGGCCGTTGACGAAGGAGTAATACTCTTCTCCGTATTGTCCGGTATGGGTGAAGGCTATTTCGATGTCTTCCCCTTTCAGGTGGATAATCGGATAAAGTCCGGTGGCCGTCATGTTGTCGTTCAGAAGGTCGACGAGACCGTTGCGCGACAGGATGCGGTGTCCGTTATAGATAATGGCAAGCCCTGTGTTGAGATACGTATAGTTACGTAGCATCGTCTCGATAAATTCGGGCTTGAAACTGTAATTCAGGAATAATGTGTTGTCCGGTTCGAAGAAGATATATGTTCCGTTTTCTTCTTCAGTGTCTTGGGTGTCGTCAGTCAGCAGGGTTCCTTTGGAGAAGGTGGCCATACGTACTTTGCCGTCGCGATAACTGCGTACCTCGAAACGGGAGCTCAGTGCGTTGACGGCTTTCACACCGACACCGTTCAGTCCGACACTTTTCTTGAATGCTTTGCTGTCGTACTTGCCACCTGTATTCAGCATGCTGACGGCTTCAATCAGTTTTCCTTGCGGAATGCCTCGCCCGTAGTCGCGGACACTGACACGAAGGTTTTCTTCCACGGTAATCTCGATTTTCTTACCGGCTTGCATTTTGAACTCGTCAATACTGTTGTCGATTACTTCTTTCAGGAGGACATAGATTCCGTCTTCGGCGTGTGCGCCGTCGCCCAGCCTGCCGATATACATACCGGGACGTGTGCGCACATGTTCCATGTCGCTCAGGTGGCGGATGTTGTCGTCAGTGTACTCTACTGCATTGTTGTTGTCTACAGGTATCAATTCGTTCTCTTCCATAGTTGTTTTTTATTTTATCTCTTTGATGAACGCACGGCGGCGCTTATGTTGCTTAGTCTCAAAGTAATCCCATTGTGCCTGGACTTTTCCGTTCAGTTCCAGTTCGGGGTTGCTTTCCGCAAAGATAAAACCTAATTTTTGATAAACTGGAATTAAATCGGAAAATAACAAAGCGTTAACACCTTTGTTCTGATATTCCGGTTTCACTGCAACAAGTAGTAAATCAAGCATTTTGGCACGGCGTTTCATGAATAATGCTTTCAGCAGATAGAACCATCCGAGGGGCAGCAGGCGTCCGTGCGACTTTTGCAGGGCTTCGGCCAGTGAGGGCATGGAGATGCCCACGCAGACCAACTCGTCGTTGGCATCGGTGATAAGGGTCACCATACGCAAGTCGAGGATGGGCAGGTACATTTTCACGTACTGGTTAATCTGTCGCTGTGTCAGTGGAGAATAGCCGTAGAGCGGACTGTATGCTTCGTTCATCAGCTCGAAAATCTTCTGTCCGTAGTCTTTGGCTATTTTCCTTCCGGAAGTGTATTTTTTTATCTTGAGATTATATTTCCGTTGAATCAGTTCGGAAATGCGCTTGTGTTTGTCGGGGATGGCATCGGGAATGTAGATTTGGTATTCCACCCAGTCGGCGTCTTTTTCAAAGCCGAGTTTCTCCATGTGTACCGGATAGTAGGGGTAGTTGTAGATGGTAGCCATGGTGCTGAGTTGGTCGAATCCTTCGATAAGCATTCCTTCCGCATCGAAATCGGTAAATCCGAGAGGCCCGGCAATGTGCGTCATGCCCCGTTCCTTTCCCCAGTCTTCTACGGTCTTGATGAGTGCGGAAGAGACTTCGGGGTCGTCAATGAAATCTATCCATCCGAAACGGACATTCTTGCAGCCCCATTTCTCATTTGCACGGTTGTTGATGATAGCGGCTACGCGCCCTACGATTTTATCGTCCCGGTATGCCAGGAAATAATCTGCTTCACAGAACTCGAATGCCGCATTCTTCTTTTTATTGAACGTATTGAGCATATCGTCATAGAGGTCGGGCACGGAATAAGGGTTGTCCTTATACATCCTGTAATTGAAACGGATAAATTTCTTCAGCTCACTCTTTGTGGTGACTTTCTTGATTGTAATAGCCATATCTCGTATTTATGATTGAGGGAACAAAGATACGTGATAATCTTCAAATTACAACGCAGAGGGTGGCAAAAACTGTATATGATGAATTGAAGAGTGGGTTTACTTTGAAGAGAAACAATAGACATTCCCTGCAAAGTCGCAAACAACCATCCGGTTGCCGGATACGGCTATGGTCGAGAATACGGGGGCTCCGAGATTATATTTATCTTTTATGATTCCCGTTGCCTGGTCGATGGCATATAGATAACCGTCGGAAGCTCCGAGGTAGACGATTCCCTGCGACGCTACGGGGCTTGTTTCCACTCCGGCTTGGGGGGTGCTGGAATAAGGGGCGGTATACACAAGTGAAGGTGATGTCTCTACTTTCCATTTATTGAAAAGTGTAGATTTGTCCAGTGCGAAAACTCCACGGTCGGCTGTGCCGAAGATAATTTCCTGTTCGGTGACGAGCGGGGTGGATGTAACGTCCAGGTTGGCCGATAGCTCTTTTTGTTGGAGTACTTTTCCGGTTTTCGGTTCTATGTTGAAGAAGCTTTTGGAAGAGATAATCCACAATGTTCCGTCTTTATAGACCGGAGATGCTCCCCGGTTGCCGAGTCCGTTGCCGGAGAGTTTCCAAAGTAGTTTCCCGGTGCGGATGTCGTTGCCGTATAATCCTCCCCATTGGGTTCCGCTGACTAATACATCTCCGGCAACGGTCAGTGTTGTAGTAGAGCCTTCCCGTTGTTTCCAGTCTTTGTTAGTCCATATTGTTTGTCCTGTTTTTAAGTCATAGGCAGATAGTCCGGTACCGATTCCGGCATAGACTACACCTTTATCTATGGTCACTCCTTCAGTCAGATAGGGGTAACTGTCAAGATTGATATATTGTTTCCAAAGTAACTTTCCTGATTCTGCGTCTAAAGCATATAGATTGCAAGAAGCGTCCTGGGCTATTACAACTCCATTCTCATAGGCAATTGTATTTTTTATGGAGTTTGCCGTGCGGAACTTCCATAACGGTTTGCCGGAGCTGAAATCAAATGCGCAGATAGAAGTGTTCAGTGACACATTATCATCGGTGGTAGCGATGAATATCCTTTGTCCGGCGATAATGGGAGAAGTCATAAAGATGTTGCTGCCAGTGTTGGCTGTCCATTGCAGTTGCAGAGGGAGCTTGATTTGAGAACCGTTGATGCCTCCGGAGTGCGCTGCGTTTTGAAGTAGGGTGTTCCAGTCTTTGCCCGGAATAGTAGGCGGGTTGAAATCTTTTTGATAAGTGAATTGGCTGGTAGCAGTCGCTTTCTTTCCGTCGTTGAAGAATGAGGTTACTGTAAGATTCAGTCTCTTCCCATTTTCATTCACTGGCATTTGGATGTTTTCACTCCAATTCCAGTCAGTGAGAGAGGTAAGATTACCTTTGGCTATTTCCTGATTATTATCCGCATCGCTCAGGATATAAGAAACACGTGATGTTTTCGCTTGCGAGTGATATGTGTTGACGGAAACAAGAAGCAGGTTTTCGTCTGCAGAAGCAGTAGCAGTAGTCTGGTTGTTCATTGGAGAGACGATGGCTATTTGCGGTTCGATGAAAGCGTATCTCAATTCTGTACTGATGTTATTATTGGCATCTACCTTAATATCACGGAAAGAAGAGGGTGAGTGGTCAATGCCACCTTTGTCTAACGTTCCGGTGCAGATTGTGTAAATTCCATTCTGATTGCGGACGTAGTTGTAGTGCATATGCCCGTATATTTGCGCTTTTGTATTGAAAGCACGCAGGTCGAGTATATGTTCATTGTCGGCTTTGAATACGAAAGTGTCACTTGCGGTGAATAGGTCATGATTGAAAAGAATCAGTGCTTGCCCTTTCTTCATCAGTGCGAGGTCATTTTTCAGCCAGTTATATACGTCTTTCAGTGTATAATCAGTCGGATTGTCTCCGTGGCTGATGGGGGTGACTACATAATGGATATTGCCGATGTCGAATGAATACCATGTCGGTCCGTAGAGAGATTCGTAGAGTTCTTCGCCATATTTGCCTTTCACCAGGTCGTGATTGCCGATACAATAATAAACGGGGCAATCCATCGTTTGTGAATTGACCACTTGGTTGTGCATTGTGAGCCCCGGTTCGTAACAGATGTCACCGGTATGAATCAGGAAGGCCGGTTTCTCGTTGTTGATGTAATGTTTCAGGTCTGTCACCCAACGTCCCATCCCACCGGTCACTTCGGTGTCGGTGATTTGGACGAAAGAGTGCTCTTTCGATTTAGTCTGTTCGCTCTCCGATAGCAGGAAATCGTAGCTTTTTCTATTTTCTTTGGTAGAAAGATAGAATTGCTGTGTTTTATATCCCGCAGGAGTTGTAATAGTGATGAACCGTGTCTTTTCGAATCCGGGTAAAGAGAACCGCCCCTTCTTATCTGTCTTTACTACGTTCAATCCGTCGGTTACCATAACGCCCGCCAGCGGCTTGTCGCCTTTGTTAAATATGCCCGATTGGTCGGCGTCGACATAGACTGTTCCTTTGAATTGAGCGCTTAGTGGCAGATATAGTAAAAATGAGATTAGTATGACAGATAATCTTTTCATGGTCAGTTCTCCGGTTTTTAGTGTGTTAAGCTAATTATTCCTTTTTTATTTCAGTTGTTTCATTTCTTCATTGTAGCGTGCTTCTTCTTTGCATAAAGGTTTGTACCACGTCTTTCTTAATATGAGTGTGGTGACCATAAGCAGAGCGATGGAACTCCACAGTCCCAGTTGTTCGCGGACAACGAGGTACATCGGAATGATGGTAAGCGTACATTGCCAAACGATACCGATTGCCACGTTGAAAGCGTCTCTTTTGAAGTTTCTGTTTGGCCGGATGTGGGGATAACGGGCCAACGCTTTTTTTTCAACCGGCTTCCACCATCCCCAGGGGCGTACACGGGTATAGAAGTTGATAAGTGTCTCTTCATCAGTCGGGGGAGCGCTGTAAGTTCCGGCGATACATCCTATCAGGGAAACGCCAAACAGAACGGGGAAGAAATACAGTACCCATGCATCAGGGACAGTAAATTTCATAACGATTGCCGCCAATACTCCGGCTGTCATTCCCCAGAAATAGCCTTCACCATTGAAGCGCCACCAGTGCCATTTCAGTACGTTGGCTGCGATATATCCACCGAAGAGTGCGCCTACAATCCATTGGAAGATTTCATTGATATCTTTCAGGAAGAATCCGATGACGGTGCTGACTACTACCACTGCAACAGAAATAACATAACTGCTGCGGATTTGCGTTTTTACGCTTGCTTTCGGGTTGATATATTTCAGATAAATGTCATTCACGATATATGCGGGAGCTGCATTCACCGTAGAAGCGAAAGTAGACATAAATGCAGCCAATAGCCCTGCCAGCAATAGCCCTGCCAGTCCGGCAGGCACATAACGGGTAATCAAATGGGGAAGAATCGTCTCAAAATCCGTCCGTGTAACTTCCATTTGTGCCATTCCGCCATCCTCTTTGAAGAAGTAGATAGCCAGCAATGCGAATCCCATAATCATCAGGTAGCGGGGGATTAATAATACCACGGATACGGAACCGCTCATCATAGCCGCTTCTTTCGGAGATTTGCAGGACAGAATCTTCTGCATATCATAGTTGGGAGCGGGGCCTGCCATACTCATAAACATTCCTTTCAGTAACGCCATCATGACGAAAATGCTAATCAGGCTGTAAGGTTCGTTAGCCATTCGCTCGGTAAGAAGATTCATCCGGCTGCTCCAGTCAATATCGAGCGTCCACCCGAAGAAAGGTGAATCCCAGCCGACGGGAACAAATGAGTGAATCATATCCGGTGCTACCATCTGCATGCCGATGACAACAATAACGATACCTGCTACCGTCATAATCAGGAACTGAACGACATCCGTCCATACGATACTCAACATTCCGCCGAGCATCACATAGAAAGTCGCGATTGTGGTAAAGAAAATACCGTATACATGAGGGACATATTCAGCAGGAACATTGAAAGGAATAAATGGAGATACCACTTCCCAAGGGATGAATATCTCCATAAATTTACCAATACCTATGAATCCATAACTTAAAAAACCGAGTACGCTGAGTAACGCGAATACGATCACAATCGTATGTGAAAGCGTTGAACCTTTTCCTTTTCCGAAACGGGTTTTAATCCATTCGGCACCGGTGAGCACGTTGGAACGGCGCAGCCACACGGATAAGTAAACCATGAGGAATATCTGGTTGAATACCGGCCATAGCCAGGGAATCCAAAGACTTTTGAAGCCATAGGCGAATGCCCAATATACCATTAGCATTGTGCCCGTAATATCGAACATTCCGGAGGCGTTGGACAATCCCAGCATATAGAACGGTAATGATTTTCCTCCTAAGAAATAGGAATCCATATTTTGGGCAGCACGTTTTTTAAGGATAAGTCCGATGACAATCATTGCGATAAGATAGGCGCATATGATAAGAAGGTCGGCAGTGTGTAATTTCATACTATTGTTTTAAGTCGATTTATATATTCTATGTTCTTTGCTGCAAAGGTAGGGGAAAAGAGTTGGGCAAACAAGTATTATTTTAGCACATTCTGATAACTAAACAATAAATGCTTCTTATTCCTTATGATATTAATTCATTCCTTAGATTCTTCTCCTCAAAGATTATACTTTCTTAGAATGTTGATTCTTTCGTTCATATCCTAAAGTTTTTAGCAAAAATACAAAAGTTTCGATATATCCGAAACTTTTTGTTCTAAAGATAAATCTGCTCTGTTTCTGTTGTAACTACTTTGTTAGCATCTATTAGTTGGCAAATGCTTTCCACAGAAGCAGCAGAACGGAATCCGTCAGCCGGTGTGTGGAGACAATAATCCGTTAGCCTGTCAATTGACGAGGTTGCCACGTGCATGCGGGTGTCGGAAGAAGCGTAATAGATATATACAGTTCTATCTTCGTCGGCAATCCAGCCGTTCGAGAAGAGTACATTGGATACATCTCCGATTCTTTCCTTTCCCATAGGGGCAAGCAAGAAACCGCCCGGTTCGGCAATGATTTTTGTCGGGTCTTCCAAAGAGGTCATATACAGATAGAGCACATAACGCAAGCCTGCTGCGCAGGCACGGACTCCGTGAGCCAGATGTAGCCAACCTTTGGAAGTTTTGATAGGATGAGGGCCTTCGCCATTCTTTACCTCTTTTATAGTGTGATAGTAACGGTGGTTGATGATGGTCTCTTCTTTTACTTCAGCGTGAGTCATATCATCTATTAGTGCCCAGCCGATACCTCCGCCGTTTCCAGCATCAATGAAATTGTCTTGTGGGCGGGTGTACAAAGCGTATTTGCCGTTAACAAATTCCGGGTGCAGAACGACATTGCGTTGCTGGCTTTTGGAAATCAGGTTCGGCAGGCGTTCCCAATTCTTCAAGTCTTTGGTGCGGACGATACCTGCTTTCGCTATGGCAGAAGATAAGTTACCTGGCGCAGCGTTTGGGTCAAGGCTTTCGCTACAGAAGATACCGTAAATCCAACCGTCTTCATGAGCCGTCAGGCGCATGTCGTAGACATTTGTTTCCGATGGGTCTGTATCCGGTAGACGTATCGGATATTCCCAGAAACGGAAATTATCTATGCCATTCGGGCTTTCGGCAATGGCAAAGAATGATTTACGGTCATTCCCTTCCACGCGGACTACCATCAGATACTTTCCGTTCCACTTGATAGCTCCCGAATTCATAGTGGCATTCACTCCTATACGTTCCATTAGGTATGGATTCGTTTCAGGATTCAGGTCATAGCGCCACTCTAGCGGAGCGTGTTCGCAGGTTAGCACCGGATACTTATATCGTTCATATATACCATTGCCAGAAAGTATGATTTCATTCCGACGGGTTATCAAAGACTCATGCATTTCTTTCAGAAGATGCAATCTGTTGCTATATGATTTATTCATATTATATACAAATATTGTTTTTGTAAGGTAGCTTTGAGTATAAAAGTGTTCAAAGCTCCATTATTGCAAAAGTAGGGCGGAGATAGCTGAGAAACAAGTACTATTTTATCTCATCCTAATACTATACCAATAGTTTTTGTTTAAAGAAAGAATACAGAAGAAACTACCGTTCTTATTGAAAATTTAAAATTGTAGCTTCTTCTGTATGATTATATAGATTCCGTTAGTCTGCCTTGGTAATGATATAAGAACGGAGTGTGCAACCTTCTTGTAGGAAGCTAACCCAATACCAGCCATCTTCTACTTTATCAATCCGGCAATCTGTAATGGTAAACGGTGTTGTCTTGTCTACCACTCCTTTGGTTACCTTGTACATGGTTGCATTGCTTTTGTCGCCTACTTCCAGGTTTCCTGAAAATTCGACAGCATATCCTCCTGTTGTTGCCGAGGTATTGGATTTAGAGATAATCTGTGCTATATTCAGTTCCTCAGAATAAACCACTTCACCTACTTTATTGATCCCAAATGATTGATTGGCAGTGGGAAGGACCGAAGTTTTTAAGAAAAAATTGTATGCTGTTGCTTCCAAATAAGGTTCGTCAATATAGGTGATATGAATGTCAACAGATTGTCCTTCCTTGTCGCGAATGGTGACAGTTTTATTGAAGCGATATCTTTTTAGCCCTTTAATAGTTACTTCTGTTCCGTTTTCTGACATTTCGCATGCTAAATAAGTGGCTGACCCATTATTATTGCATGTATATCCCCCATTTCCATCTAAGATTTTGATAGTTACAGGTGTGTCAATCAATAGATAATCAATTGGATCAGTATTTTCAACAACCAATCGTTTGATTACTTTTACAGATAATTCTGCTTTCTTATTCAGCCGGTCGGTAACTGTTATTTTTGCATTTCCCGGAGTTAAAGAAGTTATTTGAATTTGTCCCTCTTCATTCACAGTAGCTTTCACTATAGAATTATCGTCAACACTTACTTTATACTCTCTGTTTCCTGTATAAATATTAATAGTTTTGTTCTCCTCAGGATACATGGTCGTACTTCCGGTTGTCAATACCAAATCCGTCATTTGGTCTACTATAACCTGTACGTTTGTCGACATTTTTGCCCAATCGGTGATGGTAAGATTGGTTTTGCCTGCCTTGAGTGCTGTCACTTTTACTATGTTTCCATCAACTATGGCAGTTGCTACCTCTTCGTTTGAAGAGGTAACTTTGTAATTGCCGTTTCCTTGAATCATCTGAAACGTGCCTTCTGCGGTTTCATCAAAATTGATAAGCAGTTCTTGTGTATCAGTCGTCAGACTAGAATAAGACGGGGTGTCTTCATCACAACCGGAGAAGATGCCGATGGCAGCAATCAGTAACCCTGCTAAATATAATAGATTTCTTTTCATGATATTCATTTTTTATTTTGGGAATAATTATTGGGCTTCAATATCTTTCATTTTTCCGGTAACGGTAACTACACTGTACTTTGGTACTGTGATAGAACGTAGTCCGTTTAAAGATGGATTCACTTTCTTGCGTTGCCATTTTACGCTTTCGCTGGATGTATATGCAATCATGTTTTGGAAAGCTTTTCCTTCAATTTCGAGCAGAGCAGTGAATGATTCTTTTTGAGAAGGATTGACCAGGACGATGGTGTAATTATCGTCTTTTACATAAGCGGACATCAACAATTCTTCCGGGAATGTATCTTTCTCGGACGGAATAGCTTCTACGTCTACACGGTGGCTTCCTTCGGCAATGAATTTGGTAAATTGACCATAAGTATAATAGCGGGGAACTCTGTAATAGGTTGTACCTGGCAGTGCCTCTTCCAGTTGGATAAGATTCTCTCCGGTTGTGCTACAAGGACGTGCGCCTGCCCACCATATAAATCCGTTGACATTACCATTGGTCAGATAGGTGTGGAATGTTGCTGCCCATTTCATTGCATCTTCCCATGTTTCCTTGCGACCTTTGTCATCGCTGACTTCCGTCTGCCATATATGGAGATTTTTTTCTACTGCTTTATCAAAAGGAACGATAACATTGTCTTTGGTACTGTATCCGTGACCAGCAGTGATGACATTATCATTGGCAAGCTCCGGTTTATAATCTAAACCGTTATTTACGTTATTTTTGGCAGTATTCCACCATGACCATTCTCCATAAATGATTTTTGTATTTTGCCGACCTCTGGCATTGAGTGTGGGACGGAAATTGTTGTGGCAGAAATCTGCCAGTTCTTTATAATTCCAGCCACAACCTGACCATGAGGAGAAGGTGTTGTCCGGTTCGTTTGCCGGAGATACGGCATAAATATCGATACCGAATTTTTTCTCGTATTCATTCATGAAGTCGACAAGATAGTTTGCAAAATCGCCGTAATGGTCCGTTTTCAACTTTCCTTTAGACATAGAGTTGTTTGTTTTCCATTTTGCCGGAGGACTCCATACAGAAAATACATATTTAATATCTTTATCTTTGTGCTTTTTACTAAGATAATCAACCAACCACATTTGTCCGAGTTGTACTTGTTCCGCACATTCATTTCCATGATAAGGACGCCAGTAATTATTCATAAATGAAGGATCATCGGCTGGTAAGTTGAAGTTACGGTCCATACCAAATTCGATATCTTCTGTGATGTCATCCTGATAGTGAGGAAAAACTTCTCCACGGAAAATATTTAGGTTCAGCCCGTTTTTGCTGAACAGGTCTTCCATTACGGCTTCTCTGTGCAAATTGTTCCATATACGGTGAGACCATTCAGCAAATGCGCAACCGAATCCGTCAATCACTTGATGTTGGTGTCCTTCTCCGAAAGAAAGTTTGATGACCGATGTCGTAGTTGGCTCTATGGAGAAACCGTCGTCATCGTCTGTTTCTTCAACGGGGTCTGGTATGTAAACATCGCTATGGCTCAAGCTGCCGTCATCACAAGAGTATCCCATGAATAAAAATAGAGATACAAATAATAATGAATATATCTTTTTCATATTTTTCTGTTGTAAGTGTATGTTTTTTGAAGTATTATTTCCACAAATCGATTTGTCTCATAGCACTATTATTATTCAACTCACCTGTCGGAATTGGATAATATCTGTGTTTTTCTTGGAAATTGTCTGCACCTTGTTTGGCATTTGCTTTAAAAATTTCCTTAATCTTGTCGGAAGTATACCAACGTTTCAGGTCTTCAAAGCGATGTCCTTCGCCGAAAAATTCCAGCAAGCATTGATGTTCAATCTGATCCATCAACTGGTCTTGTGTAAAGGTCTTTTCTGCCAGTCCGGCTCTTTTGCGAATCAGTTTCAAGGCAAAGTTGGCGCCTGTTACGTCATTTGTTTTAGCGCAAGCTTCGGCATACATCAACAATACTTCTGCAAAACGCATAACACGTATGTTGTTTGCTTTACCTTCTTTGTTACCCATGTTATCTGCAGCAGCATCGTTCACATAATAAGCAGTGTATTTCTTTAAGAGAAACATTCCGTCACCCATGCTAAAGGTAGGGGTACTGCTGTCTGCCATTTTGCCGGCATTGCCATCCCACAATGCTTTCATCGAATGGTTGTCTCCATACCAATTTTTATTCTTTATTACATCACCGAGGGGTTCGGGATTGAAAAACAGGCTGGCATACATTCGTTTGTCATATTTCGTGTCTGATCCTGCTGGACGTTCTTCCGACATGAAAGAGCCCACGGCAAAAGCGGAAGGCATTAGTTTTGCCCAACCTCCGGCAACAACCGGACCGATGAATTGCGGAATGGAGCTACCTAAATTTATTCCACTTTCATTACCCCATGTTAGGTCGCCGTCACTGCTGTATTGCAGTTCGAAAACAGATTCTTCATTATTCTCTTTCGCAGTCGTGAAATTCTCTGCAAAGTTTTCCATCAGGTCGTAACGTCCCGGATAATAGGGAGCCTTTAATAACAAGTCTAGTTGCTCTTTAGCTTCCGGATATTTATGTTGCGTGAGATATACTTTTGCTAACATAGCGATGGCGGCTCCTTTTTCAACACGTCCTTTTTCGTTACCACTACGGGTAACTGGCAGGTTACAATTAATAGCTGCTTTAAAATCTTTTTCTACTTGTTCCCATAACGATGCTTCGCTGGCAGCTGGTTTGTTTGATTCATCTTCGTTGGAAGGAATGATGCGGAGCGGCACTTCCTTGTAGTTGTTCACTAATAGGAAATACTGGTATGCTCTCAGGAAGAGGGCTTCTCCTTTAATCATGGAGCGGTCTTCTTCGGTGATGCCGGATGCAGGCACTTCGTCGATGTATCTCAATAAGACGTTGGCACGCTGTACACCGGCAAAAAGTGCTCCGTAGGGGTCGTTGCCGGTCGTCGGTGAGTTTTCAAAGTTGGCAATGGCCCACATTCCCGGTTCTTCATTGGGAATGGTGAAGATGTCGTCTCCGCGTCCGTTCAGGTTCAGCCAACCGTCAAATGCTCCATAATAGCCATACATCTGATATTTGATGGGAGAGTATGCTGCTGCCAAGGCGCTTTCTGCATCGGCTTTGTCTCTCCAGAAGTCATCACCTGTGAAGTGGTTAGGGTCTTTCAAATCCAGGAATTTGGATTCGTTGCATGAAGTCAGCGTTCCTGATAGAAGAACGGCTGCGCATATATATGATAACCAATTTTTTTTCATAACTATTCAATTATACATTTCTGTTTTTATAATTTTACTTGTATACCAAAGGAAATAGTACGCGGCAGTGGGTACCGTCCTTGGTCAATGCCTCTTGTGAATACGTTATAGGTTGTTCCTATGTCTACACCGCTTTCTCCGAGGTCGGGAGTATAACCTGAGTATTTGGTCAGAATAAAGAGATTCTCCATGGATGTGTAGATTCTTACATTTTCAATGTTGATCTTTTTTAGGAGTTGCTTTGGCAATGTATAACCGATGTCGAGTGTCTTTAAGCGCATGTAAGATCCGTTTTCCAACCATCTGTTCGTATATGCCCATTTGTTGTCGGAAGTTTCTGTGGTGAAACGCGGCATATCGGTATTTTGATTGTCCGGTCTCCATGAATTGGCCAACGTTGTGCTGTAGTTTCCGTTGAAATTTCCTGATTCCAGACGGTAACGCGGATAGTTGTAGATCTTGTTGCCCACCATTCCGTCGAAGAAAAGGTTGAAGTCAAAATTGTTCCAGTCTCCCCCCAACCGAAGTCCGAATGTGAAATCGGGGAATGGACTACCCACATCATGCTGGTCGGCTTCATCAATGATTCCGTCACCGTTCCAGTCCTTGTAACGTATGTCGCCCACTTGTGCTCCTGGCTGGATGAGTTTGCCATCGGCTGTCTTGTAGTTTTCTATTTCATCGGCATTGCGGAAAATTCCGTCTGTTTCGATGAGGTTGAAATAAGACATGGCATGACCTTCCTGAAACATATTGATTCCTCGACCGCCTTGGCCGTGAGCAGAATATCCCGAGATTGACATGTTATGTCCTCCGGCTGTGATTTTCTTTACTTCATTCTTTTCTGTGCTTATATTGGCTCCTATATAATAATTGAATTTGTTCTTGATGGAACCGCGATAATTTGCAGAAAGCTCAAAGCCTTTGTTGCGAACTTGTCCGGCATTCTGGATGGAAAAGCCGCTGATTCCAGTAGAACTTGCATAGGGAATGGGAAGTAGCACATCATTCGTGTTTTTCACATATGCATCCGCTGTTAAAGTCAAGCGTCCGTTCAGTATGCTGACATCTAAACCGATGTTGTAGGTTTCGGTATTTTCCCAACTCAAATTTTTAGGAGATACTGCGCTTATGAATGGCATTTGGCCGAACCAGATATTGTTGCCTTGGAGATAGTTCATGCCACCACTGACAATACTTACTGTTGGATAGTAGTTGCCTCCGATATCTTGATTTCCCAGTTTTCCATAACTTGCGCGAATCTTTAATTGGTCGAATATGTTTTCTAAAGGTTTGAAGAATTTCTCACGGTTGATGTTCCATCCGATAGATGCGGAAGGGAAACTTCCATATTGATGTCCTTTGCTAAAGCGGGAGGAACCGTCGCGACGTATCGAAGCGGAGAACAGGTAACGGTCATTATATGAATACATGACACGTCCGAATAGGGAAACTAGGGCCAACTCTTTAAGGTCGCTTGAAGCGCTCATTGTGCTGGTATTTCCTGTCATTGTATCAATAAATTTAGGAAGGTCGGAATTGTTTCCGTTCAAACCGTGATGTTTATCTTTTTGGGCAGAATAACCTGCGAGCAATGACAAGTTGTGCTTACCAAATGCTTTATCATAATTCAATGTATTTTCGATTAACCATGAATCGTAGGTTGACGAACCTTCTCTTAAATCCGGTGCGTCATTCTTTCCGTAGGTTCCTAAGTCGTATACATCTGTATATGTACGGCTTTTGCTATGGTCTTTTCTGATACCGAGATTGAATTTATATTTTAAATCTTTAATGATCTCAGCCTGTAAATATGCATTTAAGAAAATCTTGGTGTTTTCACTTGTATTATTTATTACTTCTGATATACCAAGAGGGTTAGGCAGGTTGATATTTGTAGAGGTACCCCATCCACTTGAATTGGTAGAGTCGAATACAGGGATTACTGTAGGGAATTGTAATATTTCGAACATGGTGTCTTGGTTTATATTACCTTCTCCTTTAGATAAACGAACAATCATGGATTGACCGATGGTCAATCGGTTGTTGAGGAATGAATAATCGCTTTTCAAACGAATATTGTAGGATTCATGGCTGGTATTTCGTAAAATACCTTCTTTGTTCAGGTAGCTTACGGATGCGCTATAGGAACCGGTTTTTGAACCGCCACTAATGGTAGCATTGGCTTTGTATGTCATGGCTGTTTGCAACATGACGTCTTGCCAGTCAGTTCCTTTGCCGATGAATGGCACTGCACCAGTCTCCGCACCGTATCCGTCGCCTGCCAAGCTGTAATAACGGGCAAAACGACTATATTCTTCTCCATTAAACACATTCAGTTTCTTAGGATTCTGGCTGAAACCTGTAAAGAAATTGACGTCTAATTTGGTGGGTGTATCTTTGCGTCCACTCTTGGTTGTGATTATTACGACACCACCTGCGGCACGTGAACCGTAAATGGCTGCTGAAGCGGCATCTTTCAATACTTCAATAGAAGTAATATCGTTAGGGTCTACCATACTGATGTCGCCGAATGCTCCATCTATAACATATAGAGGATCGTTGTTGGATAACGAACTGATACCACGCACATTAATGGTCATTCCCCCGTTCGGGTCGCCACTGGAACTTGTTACCGAAACTCCCGGAATTTTGCCTTGCAATGCCGTTGCCGCATTGGAAGCAACTTGGCCGTTGAGTTCTTTGGCTGTCACCGAGCTGACAGCGCCGGACAAATGGCTTTTCTTTACTGTACCATAACCGATAACTACCACTTGGTCGAGGGCGATGTTGTCTTCTTCCATCGACACATTGATTGGTGCATTGGAAGTAACAGCTCTTTCTATTTGTTTCATACCTATTGTTGAGAATATCAAAGTATTCCCTTTGCCTGCTTTGATGGAGTATTTACCATCTGTATCTGTTATTGTGCCGGTGTCTTTGTCTTTAACTCTTACCGTGACTCCAGGTAAAGGTTCATTTGTCGTAGCTTCTGTTACTACTCCTTTCACTTCAATGTCTTGAGCTGCTAGTGGAATACTAGCCATGCAGAGAAATAAGAATAGTAAAAAATGAATTTTTCTTCTCATAATTTATTGCATTAGATTTATAACTCTAGTTCAATTATCAATCCATCCATGGAAATTTCAACTGATAATCGTCTGATGCAAAAGTAGAGGATAAAGGTAGGTATGGCAAATATTATTTTAGCCGCTTCTGATACAATTTTGCTTCTTGTTTTCTTGTGTAATTAATTGTTGATTAAAAACTCATACCTTGTAAGTGAAGCCCAAATATTCTGTTTATAAGCTATATAGGCTTTGCTTATTATGTTTGTGTAACCAGTATATTGTATATTTCTGTCTTTTTTATTATATTTAGAAAAGGAATTGTGGTATTATAAGAAAGAAATATGGTATTATTTTATTGTTATAAATGATACTATTTTGCTGTCAATTGTTTGAATATTACTTCTATTGTTCTGTTTCGTATAAGAAATAAGATAGGTATATTGGTTTATTCTATAACTTATAAGAAATAAAAAAGAGAGGAAATAATTCCCTATTTATACCCTGCAATGCGCACTTTTGATAAGCGTTATTTCACCTGCAATACGCACTTATCTATGTCGGTTTGTGTCCTACTTTATAAGAAGCCCGTCATTGACGTGGAATTTGTCAATGACGGGCAACTAATACTGCCAAGTATTGAGCTCACATTACCTTAAAAATAAACCTGTTCTGCCATTACATATTTGTTAGCTTCTATGAGCTTGCAAATGTTTTCTACAGAAGCAGCAGAGCGTAAGCCGTCTGCCGGTGTGTGAAGACAATAATCTATCAGCCTGTCTACGGTGGAAGTTGCTACGTGCATACGGGTATCGGAAGATGCGTAATAGATATACACTGTGCCGTCCTCGTCTGCAATCCACCCATTCGAGAAGAGCACATTGGAGACATCTCCAATTCTCTCTTCTCTCATAGGTGCCAATAAGAAACCACCCGGTTCGGCAATGACTTTTGTCGGATCTTCCAAAGATGTCATATACAGATAGAGTACATAACGCAGACCGGCAGCACATGCACGAACTCCATGGGCGAGGTGCAACCATCCTTTGGGGGTTTTGATAGGATGGGGACCTTCGCCATTCTTTACCTCTTTTATTGTATGGTAATGACGGTGGTTTATAATGATTTCTTCTTTCACTTCTGCATGGGTAATGTCATCTATAAGCGCCCAGCCAATACCTCCTCCGTTGCCGGCGTCGATAAAGTTATCCTGTGGACGGGTGTACAGTGCATATTTGCCATTAACAAATTCCGGATGCAATACAACATTGCGTTGCTGACTTTGGGAAATCAGGTTTGGCAGCCGTTCCCAGCTTTTTAAGTCTTTAGTACGCACGATACCTGCTTTCGCTACGGCGGAAGATAAGTCGCCTGGCGCAGCGTTCGGGTCAAGGCTTTCGGAACAGAAAATGCCATATATCCAACCGTCTTCATGGGCTGTCAGACGTATGTCGTAGACGTTTGTTTCACTTGGGTCTGTGTCCGGCAAATGTATCGGGTATTCCCAAAAACGGAAGTTGTCTATGCCATTCGGACTTTCGGCAATGGCGAAGAATGATTTTCGGTCGTTTCCTTCTACACGTACTATCATCAGATACTTTCCATTCCATTTGATAGCTCCCGAATTCATGGTGGCATTTACTCCGATTCGTTCCATTAGGTATGGATTTGTTTCCGGATTCAAATCATAACGCCATTCCAGAGGAGTATGAGCAGCTGTCAGGATAGGATATTTATAGCGCTCGAATATTCCATTTTCGGAAAATATCATCTTATTTTTACGTGAGATAAGTGACTCATGTTCTTTTTTTAGAATATGAAGTCTATTATTGTATCTATTCATATCAATTCAACATATTAAGAGATAAAGATTTGCAGTCCATTTCCCTTGCATCTTCTTGACAAGATAAAAAGAAACTGTTCACAATGCAGATAGACATGAAATGTATGCTGTGTTGTACGAACAGTTTCTTTTTATGTTTTATCATTTTATAAGTATGGGGGTACTTTTAAAATTGATTTGTCAAGTTTATAAATTATTGTTTAGTGATAAAATATGAACGAACGGTGTAGCCGGGTTCTAAGAAACTAACCCAATACCAACCATTTTCTATTTTATCTATTTTACAATCTTCTACTGGGTAAGCAATCTTTCTATCTACTGCATTTTTAGTAACTTTATAAAGTTCAGCATTGGCCTTTGCTCCTTCTTCGAGGTTACCTGTAAACTGGATTGCAAATCCAGACGCATAACTTCCTGTAGTCTTTGTTGTTAATAGTGAAAGATTTAGCTCTTCAGAATAAATGACTTCACCAACTTTTGACATAGAAGAAGGATTCTGATAAGCATAAGAACCAGCTATTAAGTAACGATAACTTGGATTTTCTAAATAAGGATCGTCAATAGTCTCGATATGAATGTCAACGGATTGTCCCTCTTTGTCTTTGATGGTGATTGCTTTATTGAAATGGTTTCTTTTCAATCCTTCAATAATAACTTCTGTTCCATTCTCTGCTACCGTACATTTGAGATAAGAATCGGAGTATTTGGGGAGACTACAAGTATATTCACCATTTCCATCCAGAATTTTGATTGTGACAGGTTCGCTAGTTATTAAGTAAGTAATATCTTCACTATTATCTACTACCAGCCTCTTTATTACTTTCACAGCAATCTCGGCTGTTTTGTTGTGACTGTCTTTCACGGTTAGTATTGCAGTACCCGGAACGATAGAAGAAGTGATTTCTATTTTTCCATCTTCACTGATTTTTGCTGTTGCTACTGACTCATTGGAAGATGTTATGCTATATCCTCCATTTCCAGTATATATTTCGAGCGTTTTGTGTTCTTCAAAGAACATAGTCGTGGAACTTGTTTTTACTGCCAGCTCCTGTTCTTGAGCTACCACTACTTTCACATTTGCCGAATTCTTAGTCCAGTCGATAACGGTTAACGTTGCAGTACCATATTTCAAACCTGTTACAATCACTTCATTGCCCGAAATAACTGCTGTCGCTACTGCAGCATTTGAACTAGACACTTTGTATCCGCTATTGCCCCCAGTAATATTAAAACTCCCTTCGGTTGTCTCATCTAAATTAATTGTCAATGTCTCTGCATCCACAGTCAGACTTGTGTAACTAGGTAAGTCTTCATTACAACCGGAAAATAATCCGATTGCACAAAGTGCGATTCCTGTTAAGTGTATTATATTTCTTTTCATGATATTCTCTAATTTATAATTCGTTATTCAACTTCATGGTTTTTCATTTTACCAGTCACAGTTACAACACTATATTTGGGAACGGTAATAGAACGTAAACCGCTTTGAGACGGATTGATCTTTTTGTGTTTCCACTTCACATATTCACTGGAAGTATATGTTCTCATATTTTGGAATTCCACTCCTTCAATCTCAATCAATGTAAAGAATGATTCTTTTTGAGATAAATTGATTAGTACAATAGTGTAGGTGTCATCTTTCACATAAGCAGAAACCAACAAGTCTTCGGGGAGTTTATCTGTTTCTGAAGAAATAGCTTCTACGTCTACACGTACGGCATTTTGCTCAATAAATTTGCTGAACTGTCCAAAAGTATAGTAGCGTGGAACTCTGTAATAGTATGTACTAGGTAATGCCTCTTCTAATTGAATTAGGTTTTCGCCCGTAGTGCTGCAAGGACGTGCACCTGACCACCATACAAAGGCGCTCATATTGGCGTTTGCCATATAAGCATGAAAAGTTTTAGCCCATTTCATTGCATCCGGCCATGTCTCTTGGCGACCTTTATCATCACTAAGTTCTGTTTGCCACATGTGGACATTGCGCTTCTCTGCCTCTTCAAAAGGAATGACATTTTCATCTCTTGTAGAATATCCATGACCGGCTACAATGAAATTTGGATCTACCAGTTCCGGATATTTTTTTAAACTATTATTGATAAAATCGACCGCCCATTTCCACTGGGCATTTTCTGCATAAACAAGTTTCATATCACTGTGGCCTCTTTTCTCCATCGCTGGACGAAGTTTTTCGAGGACAAATTTAGCCATTTCTTCTTCAGACCATGCACAGGTTGCCCAACCACCTAAACTAGCAAGTTTGTCCGGTTCATTCCATCCTGATAATGCATATATGTCAATGCCGAATTTTTGTTCATATGCATCGACGAAATCCAATAGATATTGGGCATATTCATCGTAATATTCCGACTTGAGGCTTCCACCATTAAGTTTGTTATTGCTTTTCCATTTGATTGGAGGACACCAAACTGAAAAGAAGAAATTGACATCTTTATATTTTCTACTTATAAGGTCAACTAACCACATTTGGCCAAGTTGGCATTGTTCTCCGCACTCTTCACCATTGTAGTTTCGCCAGTAGTTATTAATCATAGAAGGATCATCGGGCTGCAGCATAAAATTACGATCCATCTTGAATTCAATATCTCCTGTAGTTGGATTACCGTAAGACGGGAATATCTCGCCTCGGAAAATATTTAAATCCAAACCGTTTTCACTAAACAGGTCTTCTATCACTGCGTCACGCTGCATCGTATTCCAAATACGATGTGACCACCCGCAGAAGGCACAGCCGAAGCCATCAATTACTTGATGTTTGTTTTCTTCTCCGATTTTCATTCTTACAACAGCGGTAGTTGTAGGTTCCGGTGCAATCCCGTCATCGTCAAAATTTTCTTCAACTGGTTCCGGGATAAAAACATCACTATGGTCTAAACTTCCATCGTCACATGAATATCCTAAGAATAGGAATAATGCTACAAATAATAATGAGTATATCTTCTTCATATATTCTAAGTATAAATTGGTTGTAAAAATATTATCTCCATAGTTCAGTTTGTACCATGGCATCATTGTTGTTCAACTCTCCAGAAGGAATAGGGTAATATTTATGTTTTTCTTGAAAGTATTCTGCTCCCTGTTTTTCATTTTCAGTGAAAATATTTTTAATCTCTTCAGTGGTATACCAGCGTTTTAGGTCGTCAAAACGATGTCCTTCACCAAAAAACTCGAGCAAGCATTGGTGCTCTATTTCTAACATCAAGTCCGATTGGGCAAATGTCTTATCAGCTAATCCTGCTCTTTTGCGAACGAGCTTCAATGCGGTGTTTGCCCCGTTTACATCGTTTGTTTTGGCACAAGCTTCGGCGTACATTAACAGCACTTCTGAGAATCGCATAGCTCGTAAATTGTTTGCTTTCCCTTCCTTATGACCCATAATATCAGCATCAGAAGCATTTACAAAATATGCAGTGTATTTTTTTAGCAAAAACTTACCGTCACCTTGACTGTAAGATGGAGCACCACCACTCATTTTACCGCTATTGCCATCCCAAAGTTGCTCCATAGAACGGCTTCCTCCATACCATTTCTCGTTCTTCACTACATCTCCCATAGCTTCGGGATTGAAAAATAAGCTTGCATACATGCGTTTGTCATACTTCGTATCCGAACCGGCAGGACGTTCTTCTTGCACAAACTGGCCGACGGCAAAGCTGGAAGGCATCAGCTTAGCCCAACCACCGGCGGCAACCGGACCTACAAATGTTGGAAGTGAGTTACCTAGGTTGATACCGCTTTCGTTACCCCATGTCAATTCACCATCACTACTATATTGCAATTCGAAAACAGATTCCTTATTGTTCTCATTCGCTGTAGTAAAATTCTCGGCAAAGTTTTCAATTAAGTCGTAACGTCCTGGATAATAAGGGGCTTTCGTCAATAGTTCCAGTTGAGCTTTTGCTTCTGGATACTTGTGCTGGTATAAATATACTTTTCCAAGCATAGCGATGGCTGCTCCTTTCTCAATACGTCCTTTCTCGTCACCGGAACGAGTGACGGGAATATTGCTATTTATAGCATTTTTTAAATCATCCTCTGCTTGCTTCCAAATTTGTTCTTCTTTAGCCGCGGGTTTATTGCTTTCGTCTTCGTTAGACGGAATTAAACGTAGAGGAACTTCTTTATAATTATGAACTAATAGGAAATATTGGAATCCTCTTAAAAAGAGTGCCTCTCCTTTAATCATGGATCGGTCTTCCTCACTAATCCCTGCCGCTGGAATTTTATCGATGTTTTTTATTACAAGATTGGCACGTTGGATACCAGCATAAAGCGCTCCATACGGATCATATCCGGTAGTAGTTGAGTTTTGAAATGTTGCGATGGTCCACATAGAAGGTTCTTCATTCAGAACCGTAAAAATATCATCACCACGACTATTTAAATTTAACCATCCGTCAAATGCTCCGTAATAACCGTACATTTGATATTTTATGGGGGAATAAGCAGCGGCAAGACCGCTTTCTGCATCCGCTTTATTTCTCCAGAAGTTTTCTTCCGTGAAATGATTAGGATCTTTCAGATCCAGAAATTTATTTTCGTTGCATGAAGTCAGTGCTCCGGATAAGAGAGTTGCCATGCATATATATGATAACCAATTCTTTTTCATGTTATTAATTCAATTAGTGGATTTTATCATTGTATCATAAACTAACCTGAATACCAAATGAGATAGTACGCGGGAGTGGATAGCGTCCTTGGTCTACTCCTCTTGAGAATACGTTGTAACCCACTCCGATATCTACGCTGCCACTTTCACCGAGGTCAGGGGAATAGCCGGAATATTTACTTAATGTGAACAGGTTTTCCATTGATGTATAGATTCTTACATTTTCCAGTTTTACCTTCTTTAACAGGCTCTTAGGAAGGGAATAACCGATATCTAGTGTTTTCAGCCGGAAGTAAGAACCATCTTCCAGCCATCTGTCGGTAAAGGCTAAACCATTGTCTATCCCATCTGTTTTAGAGAAACGAGGAATGTCTGTGTTCTGATTGTCCGGTCTCCATGAGTTAGCCAACTTCGTGCTGTAGTTGCCATTGAACTTGCCAGATTCGAGGCAATAACGTTGATAATTATATATTTTGTTACCAGTCATACCATCAAAGAAAAGATTGAAGTCAAATCCTTTCCATTCGCCTCCCATGCGCAGACCGAATGAGAAATCCGGGAACGGATTGCCTACATCATGTTGGTCATTTTCATCAATCATACCATCGCCATTCCAGTCTTTGTAACGAACGTCTCCCGGTTGTGCACCCGGTTGTATTTGTCTGCCATCCTTATTCTTGTAATTGTCAATTTCTTCTTGAGTGCGGAAAATTCCATCACTTTCAACTAGATAGAAGTAAGACATAGGATGCCCTTTTTCAAATCTGTTGATACCATTTTTGGCAGCGGCGTGAGCGGAATAACCTGAAATACCCATATCGTCGCCTCCAGCCGTAATCTTCGTTACTTTATTTTTCTCTGTAGTGACGTTTGCACCTATATAATAGTTGAAATTATCGCCGATATTGCTGCGCCAGTTTACAGATAGTTCAAATCCTTTATTGCGTACTTGTCCAGCGTTTAGGATAGGAAGTCCGCTGATACCAGCTGAACCTGAAACAGGAACGGGTAGTAATACGTCATTTGTGTTTTTTACATAAGCATCGGCGGTCAATGTCAATTTACCGTTCAGCATGCTTAAATCAAGTCCCACGTTAAAAGTTTCCGTACTTTCCCAAGTCAGGTTGGTAGGTGAGACTGCGGTAACGTTGGGTAACTGACCGAACCATATATTATTTCCTTGAAGGTAATTCATGCCATCGGATACTATGCTAATAGTGGGATAGTAGTTGTCCATTTGCTGATTGCCTAGTTTACCATAGCTGAAACGGAATTTGAATTGGTCAAATATATTTTCCAGCGGTTTGAAGAATTTTTCACGATTGATATTCCACCCGATGGATGCTGAAGGGAAGCTGCCGAATCGATGTCTTTTTTGGAAGCGTGAAGAACCGTCACGACGGATAGACGCTGAAAACAGGTAGCGGTCGTCATAAGTATACATCACACGTCCGAAGAGCGATACGAGAGTTAATTCTTTCAATGAACTAGAGGCTGTCATTGTCTTAACGTTACCTGTCATAGTGTAGATGAACTCTGGAATATCCGTGTTGCTACCGTTCAATCCATAGCTCTTGTCTTTTTGTGCAGAATAACCAACCAATGCAGAAATATTATGCTTACCGAATACCTTGTCATAGTTCAACGTATTCTCCAAAACCCACGATTCGTAATCGGATGATCCCTCACTTAGGTCTGGAGCATCGTTTTTACCAGCAGATCCCAAATCGTAAATGCCTGTATATGTGCGGCTCCTGTTATGATCCTTTCTAAGTCCGAGATTCAACTTATACTTTAAACCTTTAATTATTTCAGCTTGTAAATAAGCGTTGAGGAAAATTTGAGTTTTCTCATTGTTTTTGTTCACCGTTGAGTAATATGCATACGGGTTCGGGAGATTGATATCGGCCGAAGTTCCCCATCCTGTAGAGTTTGTCGGATCAAATACCGGTACGACTGAGGGAAAACGCAAGATTTCTCCCATTGTATCTTGATTGATGTTTCCTTCTCCTTTAGATAAGCGAACAATCAGCGACTCACCGATAACCAACCTATTATCCAGAAAAGAATAGTCACTTTTCAAACGAATATTGTAAGATTCGTGGCTAGTGTTACGGAGAATTCCTTCCTTATTTAAATAGCTTGCGGACGCACTATATGAACTTGTCTTGGAACCTCCGCTGATGTTTGCGTTTGCTTTGTATGTCATTGCGGTGCGAAGCATTACCTCTTGCCAATCAGTACCTTCACCTACAAAGGGAACAGCACCGACCTCGTTACCGTAACCATCAGCAGACAGTTTATAATAACGTGCGAAGCGGCTGTATTCTTCACCATTAAATACTTTCAGTTTTTTCGGTGTCTGGCTGAAACCTGTGAAAAAGTTTACCTCAAGCTTTGTAGGCATGTCTTTACGACCGCTTTTAGTAGTTACTAATACAACGCCACCGGCTGCACGAGAACCATAAATAGCGGCGGCAGCCGCATCTTTCAACACTTCAATGGAAGCAATATCTGATGGATCTACCATGCTAAGGTCTCCGAAAGAACCGTCAATGACGTAAAGTGGATCATTGCTAGAGAGAGAACTGATACCACGTACGTTAATGGTCATTCCTTCATTCGGGTCACCGCTAGTACTTGTTACGGATACACCTGCAATTTTACCTTGGAGTGCTGTACCTGCATTTGTGGCAACGGCACCATTCAGTTCTTTTGCGCCTACTGAACTTACAGCTCCGGAAAGGTGACTTTTCTTTGCTGTACCATATCCGATGACAACTACTTGTTCGAGAGCCACATTGTCTTCTTCCATACTGACATTAATCGGAGCGTTAGATGATATTGTATGCTCTATACTTTTCATACCTATTGTAGAGAATACCAGTATGTCGCCTTTATTGGCTTTAACGGTATATTTACCGTCCATATTTGTAACTGTACCAGTGTCTTTTCCTTTAACTTTTACTGTGACTCCTGGTAAGGGCTCGTTAGTCGTAGCTTCTGTTACGACTCCTTTCACTTCGATATTTTGGGCTGCCAATGGAATACTGGCTAGGCAGAGAAAGAAGAAAAGTAAGAAATGATTTTTTTTACTCATGATTTATTGCATTAGATTTATAAACTCTTAGACATATAATTCGTTTTGTTAAATGTAAGTGGTAATAGGAAATATTTTCCACCAACATTGCTTACATTGGAAGTATATTTACTGATGTAACATTAATAGATGTGCTACTCCAATAAGATAAAATAATTTGTTTTTCATTGTATGTACAATTTTATGTTGTTAAACTCTGAGGGCAAAGGTAGGGTGGTTTAGTACGAAGGACAAGTATGATTTTATCAAATGCTAATACAAAATTAACAAAAAGCATAAATATGAGTAAAAATATGATATAATACCCGTTGGCGGAATTACATTAGCGCATATTTGACTCTGCCAATGGGTCTCTCATTTTTATAGTTAATATATTGCAGGATTGTAAGTGCGCTAATCTTCCCGAGAATCCGGGCAAACAATCCGTCTGTATCTTTCGCATAATTCCTTATAATCATAAACTAGTCACACAATTGCGAGAATAGGGTTTCAATTTTTTTTCTCGCTTTAGCACAAACCGGAAATGTCGGTTTCCACTCTTTCTGATTACACCTATATGGTACTTCCAGTCTGATATTGGCCGTTTCAAACAAATCCAATTGTACCTGAGCACTTATATATCCTCTGTCCCCTATGACTGTACAATTACTATAGTCCACCTTCACATCCTTCAGATAATGAATGTCATGCACACTTGCCTTGGTGAGGTCAAAGGAATGGATGACTCCACTTAATCCACAGACTGCATGGAGTTTATATCCGTAATAATACACTCCTTGTGATGCACAGTATCCGATTGACGGTGCTTTCTCAAAATCCTTCTTCCCCATACAGCAACGCTTGGAACGGGAAAAACGACATACTTCTATCGGCTTCGAGTCAATGCAGAAACAATTTTCGCCTCCATCCATTTCTGCGACCATTCTTTCCCGGATTGTATTACATAGGGATGAAGTGATTTTACGTCTGTCATTGTATTGTCTGCGGAATATAAGATTGGGAATTTCAATCTTATATTCCTGTAGCTTTGCAAACAACAATGACTCACTGTCAATACCAACAGCTTCTGAGGTCATATTTAATGCCACTATTTCAATGTCTGAGAATCTAGGAACTACTCCTCTTCTTGGCACATTCCCTGATTCATTGACTAAATTACCGGCTACTTGCTTGCATATGTTCAGAAATTTTGCGAATATTGCATATAGGTTGTGCATACGATATTTGTCTATTAAAAGTTTGGTCACCTTTAATTTACTAAATATCAACAATATGCACAACTTTTTAAACATAAATCTTTTATAATTTATAGGTATAGGCGTTTAGAGCGCACTACATTCACAGCTGATTATCAGTCAGTTTTCTTTTGACAAATCATTCGACGAAGTAGCATATCGAAGATTGTGTCCATATTATTACGGCGGTTGAACCTGAAATGATACTCGTCAAGGTATCCTTGAAGATGCTCTTTGGAGCAATGGTGGTGTATTCCACGCAACCATCCCTTTATGTTCATGATGTGAATATGAATCTGTGGATGCCCTTTGCCCTTATCCGAAGGGCGTTGCTCCAATTTTGGATAATCTTTCTTTAACGGCAGGTAGCCTGACCATTCATCGGTTATGACTTTTGCGTCCTTTGATATGTATCTGTCGAAGAACGGACGAAAAGAACTTGCCGAAGCATCATCTATCACTTGGGCATACGCACGTCCCACGCCGTCTCGGACAATCTCCAACGCGACTATCACAAGCTTCTTTTTGCCTTCCGTGCTTCGTCCAATGATTCCTTCCTCTTCTCCTCCGATATAAAACTCATCGACATGTACCTCTCCTTTAAGAGGATAATTACCGCTGCTCCGCATGGCTTTCTGTATCTTACGCTTGAATTCCCATACGGTTTTCTGACGCATACAATATTCTTCCGCCAGTTCCAAAGAGGACATCCATTTCTTCTTTGTCGATATTTTGAAGGCTATGTGGAAAGCGTAGACAAGCGGGAATTTTATCTTGTCGAACATGCTTCCGCTGGTAACGCTCTCGTCATACTTACAGCGTGTACAACGGCGAGAATAGGGATATCTGTCATTGCAATAATTGGTATGACCGCATTTCTTGCATTTGAAGCCGTCTGCCCACTTTATCGAGGACAAGTACTCAAGGCATGAGGCATCATCGGTAAAACGACTATAAAATTTGATTGATTCCACTCCTTTGAATTTATCGCGTTGTTCCATGCCTGCAAAAGTAGGCAAAATCCATAAAGTTAGTGCGCACTAAACGCCTATACCTATAATTTAATTCCGCCAACAGGTATGGACTATAAGATAATGCTGACAAACAAGTATTTAAGAGAAATCAATGCAAAAATTCTATCTTTGCAAAAAAAATGAACGATGGCAATGACAAAAGCGATATTGGAAAAATGGATGGTGGCGCAGAAGCGTCACCGCCTTTCGGACAAGCAGGTACAGATGGCCCGTGAACTGGGTCTGAACCCCGACAAGCTCGGCAAGATAGACAACCACAAGCAGGAGGCATGGAAAGCCCCGCTTCCGCAGTTCATTGAAAGTATCTATTTCAAACGATTCAAGCGTGAAAACCCGGAAACGGTCAAGCCCTTAAAGCAGATTATGGCTGAAATGGAGGTCAAGAAGAAGCAACAGAAAGCGAAGAAGGAGGAACGGAGGAAACAGCGTGCCCTCTCTTCCGGTTCTGAGGAATAGGTAATGTATATATGAAAAGAAGCGAAGTGTGAAGGCCGACCGGCTTTCACACTTCGCTTTTCCATTCCAATACAGACAGCCGCTATTTCATCCTTTCATAAAGATTGATGACCGACTTTCCGCTTTCCAACGCCTTGTTCACCGTGTAGAATGTTCCCCCTTTCGGTACAAGATCCCAATAGGCTATGACTGTATCCGCTTTACGCACCATGTATTCATCCCTGCGAAGGTAGCAGCCCTTGTGGTAATTCTCGGAAACCATGACCACCCGGTCCATCCTTTCCAACAGACGGGCATACAACAGCTGGTCTTCCGCTTCAAACCACAAGGGCTGTTTCCGAAAAGGTACTGCCGCTATGAGCTTGATATCTTCGTATCTCTCCCTGACCTGCAAGACCGCCTCCGCAGCAGTCATATCAAATCCGCTGGCCATCCCGGTGTAGTATTCCTTGTATCCCTGCCCGTACAGTTCTGTTACCACTCCGGTCACAGCTTCCCTGATTTGTGCAAGTATCCGGGAATCGTTTCCGGACCCTTGCAGAATACGTTCCTTACGGTGTCCCGTGAAAGCCACTGTCTGATTGTTTCTTGTTTCCATGTTATCTTCTGTTTTTTGTTTTTACATATATCCATTCAAACCGAACGGTATTTTATTTCCTGAAGGCTTTTCCGCCCCGGTCCGGAATCCCGCAAGGCTTGCCGTGAAAAAATACCGCAAGCGCAGCGAGGATGATTATTTCACGGCAACCAGCC
>ERZ780168.521-NODE-521-length-47238-cov-5.412945_pt1 | contig 47238 bp, 33 predicted proteins | sample MGYA00510981_ERZ780168 | MGnify/ENA primary metagenome ERZ780168 (study PRJEB29588, sample SAMEA2158769) | human gut metagenome | biome: human gut; feature: human-associated habitat; material: faeces | place: Denmark | collected 2008/2010 ...
GCATGTGTGCCAGATTTGTGCTGAGATATTTAATGATAAAGAAAATATTAAGCAGTTGAGAGATAACTATAAAAACGTAATGGGAAATGTTATATTGAAATATGTAATGTTGAGAGAAAAGTATGTTAAATTGTTAAATTATTAATGTTATGCGATTAAATAAATATGTAACGCGAATTGTGGCAGGTACGGTTTCATCTTCTATTTTATTGTCATCATGTACTCCTGTAAATATAGATGAAAATGTATATTCAACTTTAGCTGTGGGGGCTGATGATGTTATAGGAGAACCTCTTCTTCCGATTTCGGTTAATTTGAATCCAGAGGATGCTTTATACATTCAAGCATTAAGTAAATTTGCTCGTGACATAATAAGGGATCGTAATGTTGCTGCTAAATTTAAAGAGAATCCTAGTGAAGTCTTGAAAGGGTATGGTTATTTGGGTATTATAAATTTGGATGATAGTCTGATGAATTTAATAGTTGCGTTGGGAGATCGTGATATTCATGATGCCATAATAAGAAAAGATGTAAAGAAATTTTTATCTTTGTGCATAGATAAGGGTTTGTTGAGATCTGAATCTATTTTTGCTTCTGATTTTTATAAACAGCAGTTTAATGTGTTAAATAATGAAGATGTTATAAATATGCCTTCACCTCTTTCAATCGATTGGGATTCAGCAGAACCGGGAGAAGATGGTGGTGATGGAGTTGGTTTATTTTTTATGGCGGGTGCTGTAGCTATAGCTGTTGTTGCTGTTGTTGTTGTAGCAGGTGTTGAAGTTGTTATGAATGTTCAAGCTGCCGTTGATACATTTGTTACATTTATAGGAAGATCTAATAATGCAAGATTTACAGAACTAGGTAATAATGCGGATAATGTTATATCTACTTTTGATAGTTATGCTTTAAAAACAGCCTCTGATGATATCTATGTTGTTATTGATGAGTATATGATGTCTATAGTAGATCAAACAGTTGATTTAATAAAAGAAAAAAGACCTGATTATTTTTTGAATAATTCGGAAAAAGATTTTCGTAAAATATTATTGGTAAATTTGACAAAAGGGCTTTAATATGATGGTATACTTTAATGTAAAGTGGGATAGCTTCACTTGGTTCATGACGACGTTTATAGTCTTAATCTATGTGGTTATATGTGTATTCCTGTTCCTATACACTAGATCTTTTTGGGAGCGGATTACTATATATCTTATGCCTCTTTTTATGATTCCTTGCTTGTTTTTGGCACCGGACCGGCTGGGATTGGAGGCAGATCGTCTAGTGTTACGCAAGCTAATTGGTGAGTTCAGCATTAAATTAGATCAAGTCGCAGAGATCGGAGTTTATGATGAAAAAGAATTAAATTTGAGATTATTCGGAAGCGGTGGTTTTCTCGGTTATTTGGGGATCTTTAGGAATAAGAGCTTAGGTAAATATGTGGCTTATGTAGGGGATTATTCACAGGCCTTTTGGGTAAAAACAAAAAATGGAAAATGTTATATGTTTAGCTGTGATAATAGGGATTTGCTGCTCTCTTCTATTAGAAAAGAAGTGCATAGTTCTTAGTATTTCATAAAAAGGTAATCTGTTGTTGGTCAGATATAATTTTAAAACAGATACCTAATAGGTAAATAGGTAGATTATATGTGGAAATAATTTGTGGAAAAAAATAGTGATTATCTTTAGCCAAAAGTGGAAAGATCATGGCAAATAGTATCATAGAACGGCTGAAACAGAGTTGGATCGAGTATCGGATAGCTCATAGGGACTTACATTATGATATTGGGTTGGATCTGCTTGTTGACTACTTGTGAGGATCGTTCTAAAGAAATCGCCGTGGTGGATTTCGGAAAAGAATGTACCTACGAATGAGCTGTTTAGTTCCGGTTATGTGTATTCTTTTTGGTTATACGAGACCGAGCGTTTTCTTCAGACGACCTAGTGTTTAAGAAAGACGATTTGTCGCATTTGCATGCGTTCGCACTGAAAGGATATGGTGCCGTTTATTTTTCTAACCCGGAGTTTATGAAGTCAAATACAAAAGAAACCGCCAGAAAGGACGAGTTCTGGATTGTGGATAACCAACTTACATTTAATAAGATGCAGGTGCTGGCGGATTCTTTGCGTTTTGATCGGAAATATATACTAATACTAGAACTTGTTCCCTCTACACATTATAATGTTACTACGAAAGAAATTTATGCGGTTCCGATCGTAGAGAAAAATGTTTATGGTCCTTTCTGCTATGCGAATCGGGAAGAGGGAATTTATTGGGTGGAGTCACCAAAAGTAGCAAGAACATATCGTTTTTGTAAGCACATCGCTTATTTGCCTAATCTTTGTGTGAATGAGCGGCAAAACAGTGTGGTTGCTGCCTTGCGCTTCTTTAATCGAATTGATTTTTACGATTTGAAGGGAACTTATCAAAGGAGCTTTACGTATGGGAAGGAGCCTATCGTGCCTTTATTGAAGAAAAATGACACCCAAGTGGATGTTCTTGGAACGACGAAATGCTTTATCGATATCTGCGGTACGGATCAGTATGTATATTGCTTGTACGATGGTTCTGTGGATTTTTCTAATTTATCCACATTGCTGGTTCTTTCTTGGGATGGCAAGTTAAAGAAGCAATTGAATTTTGATCGTTCAATAAAGAGGATCGCCGTAGATTCCTCCGATCGCTTTTTGGTCGCCTTGGCTCAAGATGAAAGTGGAGTATTGGATGTGGTAAAATACCTGTTGTAAATGATATTCTTGACAGGCTGAAACCCCGTTTTCTCGAAAGCGAGTTTCTGATTGGAGATGTAAATAACTTGTGGAAGACAAGAATAGTAATTATCTTTGGAACAAAAGTGAAAAGATAATGACAAACAGTATCGTACGCAAACTGCCGATAGGTATACAGACCTTCGAGAAGATAAGGGAAGGGAATTATGTATATGTGGATAAGACGGAATGGGTGTGGCGGATGGCCTCGTTGGAGACACCGTTTTTCCTAAGTCGTCCCCGTAGGTTTGGAAAGAGCCTTTTGCTTTCTACTTTTGAGGCTTATTTTAAAGGAAGAAAAGATCTGTTTAAGGGATTGGCTATCGAACGGTTGGAACAGGATTGGATTGAGTATCCGGTGATCCATTTGGATTTGAATGCCAAGAAATTTGATACAGGGGAGGATCTGATTCGTCTTGTGGATAGGCAGTTGCTTGTTTACGAGGCTATATATGGTTCTAGTGATGCGGATGAGACGATTGATGACCGTTTGTTTACCTTGTTACGCTTGATTTGTGAACAGACAGGAAAACGGGTGGTCGTTTTAGTGGATGAGTATGATAAGCCTCTTTTGCAATCATTTGATAATGAGAAATTGCAAGAGGAGTATCGCCTAATGTTGAAAGCGTTCTATGGGGTGTTGAAAAGTGCGGATCGCTATTTGCGCTTTGTATTCCTAACCGGGGTGACAAAGTTCTCTCAAGTTAGCGTGTTTAGTGACTTGAACCAGTTGAACGATATTAGCATGGACTGGCAATTCGCAACGCTTTGTGGCATAACACGGGAAGAGTTAGCGACGAATTTTGTACCGGAGATAGAAGCCTTCGGGAAAAAGAATAATTGGTCGTTTGTTGAGGTGGTAGAGCGGATGGAACGTAATTATGATGGGTATCATTTCCATCAAGATGGAGTGGGAGTGTTTAATCCGTTCAGTGTACTGAATGCGTTCAATAAGCTGGAGTTGGAGAGTTATTGGTTTCAGACGGGTACGCCGACCTTTTTGGTGAGCCTCCTCCGTAAAAGTAATTATGATTTACGGCTTTTGATAGATGGTATCGAGGCGCCTGCTGCTTCATTCACTGAATATCGAGTAAACACCAATAATCCGATTCCGTTGATTTATCAGAGTGGATATTTGACGATAAAGGATTATGATCGGGAATTTCGTAATTATTTATTGGAATTTCCGAACGAAGAAGTAAAATATGGTTTTATTAATTTCTTAGTCCCTTACTATACCTCCATTTCCAAGGAAGAGCAGAGTTTTTATATTGGTAAATTTGTACAAGAATTACGGACAAAGGATATAGATGCTTTCCTTTCCCGTCTCCAAGCTTTCTTCGCTGATTTCCCGTATGAGTTGAACGATAAGACCGAACGTCATTATCAAGTGGTTTTCTATTTGGTCTTTAAGTTGATGGGGCAATTTACTGAGGCGGAGGTGCGAAGTGCCAGAGGACGTGCGGATGCGGTGGTTAAAACACCAAAATACATTTACGTCTTTGAGTTCAAGTTGAACGGAACCGCCGAGGAAGCCATATGGCAAATCGATGAGAAAGGTTATTTGGTTCCCTATCAGGCGGATGGGCGTAAGTTGATAAAGGTTGGCGTGGAATTTAGTGCTATAGAACGTAATATTAGTCGTTGGCTGTATTTTTGATGCCTCTTCGTGAAGGTGTTCTCAAATAAAATACTATTTTTGCGCATTATAAAGAATATTCCGCAAATAATGGATATACAGAGGCATAGTAGCGTATTGGGCGATACGGTGGAGAAGCTGTCGGATGAGGCATCGTATAAACAATTGTTCCATGCGTACAGGGATGAGGAGGCGCTGCCCTCGGGCGAGGTGCTGAAAGAGATCATCGATCTATGCCGTGCGATCCTGTTCCCCGGTTATTATGGGAATGCCCGTATCAGTAAACAGACGATCCGTTTTCATACGGGCGTAAATGTTGAGACTCTTCATTCTTTATTATCCAAGCAGGTTTATGCGGGACTTTGTTTCGCGGATACATCTTGCGTGACTTGCCCGGAAGAAAAGATCTCCGCTGAGGCAGAGGCTATTTCGGAGGCTTTCATCTCTACGCTTCCGGAGATTCGCGGTCTGCTGGCTACGGATGTGGAGGCGACTTTCAATGGCGATCCCGCCGCTCAAAATCTAGGTGAGGTCATATTTTGTTATCCCGGTTTCCGGGCGATCGGTAATTACCGGATCGCCCATCAATTGTATAAGCTCGGGGTTCCTTATATTCCTCGTATGATTACGGAGATGGCACATTCCGAGACCGGTATCGATATCCATCCGGGCGCGAAGATCGGTCATCATTTCTCGATAGACCACGGGACGGGTACGGTGATCGGCGAGACGAGCGTGATCGGCGATTACGTCCGAATCTTTCAGGGCGTTAGCTTGGCGGGAGAGAAACTTCCCCCCGATGAGAACGGTAACGCTATCCGTGGCGTAGCCCGTCATCCTATCTTGGAAGATCATGTGACAGTATATTCTAATTCCACCTTAATCGGTAAAATCCGGATTGGCAGAGGGGCTACGATATGTGGTAACGTCTGGATAGCGGAGGATGTACCGGCAGGGAGTACGGTTACACAATTGAAAATTGAGAATTGAAAATTATCAAGAGGGTAGCCGGAAGGAGATCGAAGCATGTCAGAGAGCGAAATGAGAATAATTAATAATAAACAACGTAATACGCAATTGGGAATAATTTTCAATTCTCAATTCTCAATTTTCAATTAAAATGAGCGAGACATTTGAAATGGTGGCCAAAACCCTATACGGGTTGGAAGAGATCTTGGCCGAGGAGTTATTAGCTTTAGGTGCCAACGACTTGCAGATCGGTCGTCGTATGGTTTCCTTTACGGGTGATAAGGAATTGCTTTATAAAGCGAATTTCCACTGCCGTACTGCCCTGCGCATTCTGAAACCGATTTATCATTTCAAGGCCAAAGATGCTGATACCGTTTATAAAGAGGTGAAAAAGGTAGAGTGGGAGAAGTATTTGTCGCTGGACAAGACGTTCGCGATCGACTCGGTGATCTATTCCGAGGATTTCAATCACTCGAAGTTTGTCGCTTACCGTACGAAAGACGCTATCGTGGATTATTTCATCGAGAAGTTCAAGAAGCGTCCGTCCGTTCGTGTCAATAACCCGGACTTATATATCAATATCCATATTTCGCATAACGATTGTACCTTATCTATCGATAGCTCCGGCGAGTCTTTGCACAAGCGTGGTTATCGGGTGGATCAAACGGAAGCTCCGTTGAATGAGGTGTTGGCTGCCGGCATGATCCTAAAAACCGGTTGGAAAGGAGAATCTAATTTCGTAGATCCGATGTGTGGTTCCGGTACATTGTTGATCGAGGCTGCCATGATCGCCTTGAATATCGCTCCGGGTATCCATCGGAAAGAGTTCGCTTTCCAGAAATGGGTGGACTATGATGAGGAATTGTTCGATCGTATTTATAATGATGAGAGCGGGGAGCGTGAGTTCGCTTTCCATTGCTATGGCTCCGATATTTCCCAAGCCGCTATCGATATCGCCTTGGAGAATATCCGTAGCGCTGGCTTGATGAAATATATCGATCTGAAGGTGAAACCGTTCCAACAATATACAGAGGCTCCGAAGCCGGGTATATTGGTGACGAACCCACCTTATGGAGAGCGTATATCATCTCGTGATCTATTGGGATTGTATAATATGATCGGCGAGCGTTTGAAACACGTGTTCATGGGCTACAAGGCTTGGATCTTGAGCTATAAAGATGAATGTTTCGATAAGATCGGCTTGCGCCCGAGCGAGAAGATTAAATTGATGAACGCTTCCTTGGAGTGCGAATATCGTTGCTATGAGTTATTCGAGGGAACTAATAAGGACTTCAAAAAGGCATTGAATGAGAATGGAGAGGAGCGTTCGCGCAGATCGGAAGGCTCTTTCGAGCGTAGAGGCAATGATCGTCCAAACTTCCGTACGGGTCGTGTGGATCGTCCGGAACGTCGTTTCGCCGCTGCCCATAGCGAGGATGATGAGGAGCGTTTAACTTCCATTCCGGGGAAACGTATCTTTGGAGAGGATCGGGGAGAGGATCGTCCGGTCCGCAAGAAATTCGTGGATGCCCCGGTTCGTAAGCCGATCAAGCCAAAAGGAGAACGTCCTGTGAAAATGCGTTATCGGGATGAGGATGACCGTAAGAAAGGGTTTGGCGATCATAAGCGGGATGGAAAGCGCTCGTTTAGCAAACCTATAAAGCCTATAAAACGGAGAGGGTATGATGATTATGAGGATTAAATCATCTTTATTCATAAGCCTATGTTTGATTGTATTAGCGATGCCGATTACCGCCCAAGATAAGCAACTTACTTTGCATGACTTGATTCCGGGAGGGAAAACGTATAGCCGCTTTGTACCTCGTGACTTGAAACAGTTACGATGGTGCGGGGACGAGTACTTATATGTGAAAGGAGATAGCGTGTTAGGAGCTAAGCCGGGGAAAAAAGAAGAGGTCTTTTTCTCGTTGGAACGACTGAATGGGGCCTTAAAGGTGGCAAATCTGCAGACGGTTGGTTCTTTGCCTAGCTTTTCGGTACCCTATGAAAGTGGTTCGGTCTTGGCTTTTACTAGCAAACAGCACCGGATTCATTATGACTATAAGAAAAATAAGGTAGTCGCTGATTACGCATTGAAGAGCAACTGGGCAAATTATGATTTCTGTCCGGCTACGAATAACTTAGCTTTTACGGAGGGAAACAATGTGCATATTTTATCCCCGGATGGACGAAATACGATTGTTACACGTGAAACACAGGATGGAATCGTATGCGGACAGGCTGTCCATCAACGGGAGTTCGGGATTACGAAAGGTATGTTTTGGTCTCCTAAAGGCTCGGCTCTAGCGTTTTATCGTATGGATGAGCGTATGGTGACCGCTTACCCGCTGGTGAATATCGATACTCGTTGCGCTACGCCGGTTCCTCATAAATATCCGATGGCCGGAATGAAGAGCCATGAGGTTACGGTGGGTGTCTATCAGGTAGCTACCGGGCAGACGGTTTGGTTGGAGACAGGCTTGCCGAAAGAGAAATATTTAACAAATATCGCTTGGAGTCCGGATGAGAAGAGTATTTATATCGCTGAGTTGAATCGTGAGCAGAACGAGATGCATTTGGTGCGGTACTCTGCCTTGACGGGAAAGAAAGAGGCTGATCTGTTTACCGAGACGGATCGTTGTTATGTGGAGCCGCAGCATCCCGTGCTTTTCTTGCCGAACGATCCGGATAAGTTTATCTGGCAGAGTGAGGTGGATGGCTATAACCATCTATATCTGTATGATACGACCGGAAAGGAATTAAGGAAGCTAACCGGTGGGGAATGGGTGGTTACCAAGGTGCTAGGCTTTAGCAAAGACGGAAATAAGGTGATTTTCGAGGGAACGGCACCTCATCCCGTATCTCCGAATATGCAAGGAACGGGGATGCAACGTTATATTTGGGAGACGGATTTGAGAACGAATGATATCATGAACTGCTTGAGTTGGAAAGTGGGCGTGCATCGTTGGTTGCTGAGTCCCTCCGGCGAATATGCGATTGATCAGGTAAGTTCTCCTTCTACCCCGAGGGATATCGATCTGGTTCGTGTGAAGGATGCTAAGGTGATTTCTACTTTGCTTTCCGCTCCGGATCCTTTCAAATCGTATCGGATGCCGCAGATCAAGGTTGGATATATCCTTGCCGCCGATGGTAAGACTCGCTTGAATTATCGGTTGACTTTACCGCCGGATTTGGATGAGACGAAGAAGTATCCTACGATTGTCTACGTCTATGGAGGCCCGCATGCCCAATTGGTTACGGGCGACTGGCAAAACGGGGCTCGTGGCTGGGATCTCTATATGGCACAAAGAGGTTATGTGATGTTTTCCGTGGATAGCCGTGGCTCGGCGAACCGCGGGCATGCTTTTGAGAGCGTGATTCATCGTAATTTGGGTATCAACGAGATGGCGGATCAAGTGAAGGGTGTCGAGTTCTTGAAATCCTTGCCTTATGTGGATGCCGACCGTATCGGGGTACATGGCTGGAGTTATGGCGGTTTTATGACAACGAACTTGATGCTGACGTATCCGGAGATCTTCAAGGTTGGTGTGGCCGGAGGTCCGGTTATCGACTGGAGCAATTACGAGATCATGTACGGCGAGCGTTATATGGATCGCCCGCAGGATAATCCGGAAGGTTATAAGAACGCGAACCTGAAACTGAAGGCCGGCAATCTGAAAGGCCATCTGCTGATGATACATGGGGATATCGATCCGGTGGTAGTGTGGCAACACAGCCTAGGTTTCTTGAAGGCTTGCGTAGAGGCTGATACTTATCCGGATTACTTTGTTTATCCTCGTCATGAGCATAACGTGACCGGTAAGGACCGTCCGCATTTGCATGAGAAGATTACGAGGTATTTCGATGATTACTTGAAAAATTGAGAATTGAAAATTAGAAGAGATATGAATATATTGTTATTAGGCTCTGGTGGGCGTGAGCATGCGATCGCTTGGAAGATCGCTCAAAGCCCGAAAGTTGATAAGTTATTTATCGCTCCCGGTAATGCGGGAACTGCGTTGGTAGGAACGAACGTGGATATCAAAGCGGATGATTTTGCCGCTATCAAGGATTTTGCGTTGGCGAACCAAGTGAATATGGTCGTGGTAGGTCCCGAGGACCCATTGGTGAAGGGTGTTTATGATTATTTCAAGAAGGATGAGGCATTAAGCTCCATCCCCGTGATCGGCCCGAGTGGGGAAGGTGCCCAATTGGAAGGTAGCAAGGATTTCGCCAAGGCGTTCATGATGCGTCATAATATCCCGACTGCTCGTTATAAGAGTATTTCCGCTGAAAACTTAGAGGAAGGTTATGCGTTTTTGGAATCTCTTTCCGCTCCTTATGTATTGAAAGCGGATGGATTGGCTGCCGGTAAAGGCGTGCTGATTATCGATAGCTTGGAGGAGGCCAAGAAAGAGTTGGGAGATATGCTGGGCGGAATGTTTGGCGACGCGAGCAAGACGGTAGTGATCGAGGAGTTCTTGGATGGTATCGAATGCTCCGTATTTGTCTTGACGGATGGCAACGATTACAAGGTGCTTCCCGTAGCGAAAGATTATAAGCGTATCGGCGAGGGCAATACGGGCTTGAATACAGGTGGAATGGGAGCTGTTTCCCCGGTTCCTTTCGCGGATGAGGTCTTTATGGCGAAGGTGGACGAGCGTATTATCCGTCCTACCGTAGAGGGATTGAAAGCGGAGAATATCGATTATAAAGGTTTCATCTTCTTGGGTCTGATCAACGTGAAGAATGAGCCGATGGTTATAGAATACAATTGTCGTATGGGTGATCCGGAGACAGAGGTAGTCATGCTTCGTATCCAAAGCGATTTGGTTGATTTGCTGGAAGGGGTAGCGGAAGGTAATTTAGCGGGGCGTACATTGGTACAAGATCCTCGTGCGGCGGTTACGGTTATGTTGGTAAGCGGCGGTTATCCGGAGGCTTACGAGAAAAATAAGGTAATCACGGGATTGGATGGGGTATCCTCGGAAAATATAGTGTTCCATGCCGGGACGAAGCTGGTAGACGGTCAGATCCTGACAAATGGTGGTCGTGTGATTGCGGTCAGCTCGTATGGAGCTAATAAGGAGGAGGCTTTGGCCCAATCTTTCGCTGGGGCTAAGCGGATTGATTTCGATAAGAAGTATTTCCGTCGGGATATCGGGTTCGATTTGTAAATGACAATTAGAAAGAATATACATATGAAAAAACGAAAACTATTGCTTTTATGGGTTGTTTGTGCGGCTCTCTATGCCTGTTCGACCGATCAGACAACCGAATCGGGGAAACGTGTCTCCGCGCTGGATGATGCCGCTTGGAACCATTCCGAATGGATATCCGTGGCAAATGCTCCTGTCATAACGGGTGAGATCAACGGATCGAATGAACGTGCGGCCGATGGTGCCGCTTGGTTCGTGAGTGTCGTAAAGAATGAAAAAGAGATAACCTCGGCACGCTGGATGACCACGGGCTTGGGTGTGTACGAGTTATATGTGAATGGAAAGTTGATCGGGGAAGAGATTCTCAAACCGGGTTTTACGCATCCCTACAAGACCAAGCGTTCGTTTACGTATGAGGTAAGCAATGCCCTGTCGAAACAAGCAGGAGTGGAGAATGTTTTCGCTGTGCAGGTGACACCGGGTTGGTGGGCCGATAAGATCATCACATACAGCGGTCAGCAAGGAATGGTGGGTACCAAGGTCGCTTTTCGTGGAGTGCTTGAGCTTACCTATGCGGATGGTAGCAAGGCGTACTTAGGTTCCAATACGAGCGATTGGAAAGCCGGGATCGCCGGACCGGTCAAACATGCCGCTATTTTTGATGGCGAGGAATATGATGCCCGTGAGTTACCGGGATACGATACGCTCGATAAGCTTTCCACACCGGAAAAGAATACGGAATTTGAGGGAGAGATACTTCCTTCAAATGGAGGTGAGGTCTATTTTCGTGAAGATTTGGCGCTTTCTCCTCAAAAGGCTTATATATGGAATGGAGTTACCGGAGAGAGTGAAGATGCTTATGGAAAGGTTGTTATAACGAAAGAATATGCGGCTGGCGAGGAAATGGTGATTCATCCGGGTGAGACACTTGTCGTGGACTTTGGCCAGAATTGCGCGGCGGTTCCTGCTTTCGAGTTCATGGCAAAGGCGGGTACCAAACTAAATTGTCGTCCTTCTGAGATATTGAACGATGGAAATGGTGCGAAGAGCCGAGGAATGGATGGACCTGAAGGTAGTTGTCATCGCTTGAATCTACGCACTCCGGATACCGGGATGTTGCTCGACTATACCTTTGCGGATCATAAGGACTATACGGCCTATCGCCCTCATCGCACGTTCTATGGTTATCGCTTCGTATCGATCACGGCCGATCAGGAGGTGCGTATCCGGTCGATCCGGTCGATACCTGTCTCCTCGATTACCCAACAGATGGAGACTGGATCAATAACAACTGGCAACAAACTGGTCAATCAGTTGATCTCAAATACCCTATGGGGACAACGTTCAAACTACCTCTCGGTTCCTACCGACTGCCCGCAGCGCAACGAACGGCTGGGATGGACCGCCGACACGCAGGTATTTGCCGAGACCGGTACCTTCTTTGCCAATACCGCTGATTTCTTCCACAAATGGATGCGTGATATGCGTGACACACAATCACCAACCGGTGCGTATCCCGGTGTCGCTCCATTGGCTCAATACGGTGCGGCTCCTACTGATATGAACCGCTTGGGATGGTCGGACGCGGGAGTTATCGTGCCTTGGGTTGTCTGGAAACAATTTGGCGACACTCAGATTATCGATGAGAACTGGGCGGCGATGGAGAAATATCTCAATCATATCAACGAGACCAAGTATGACCATCATGCCCTCAGCGCGGAGAATGGCAATTACCAGTGGGCCGACTGGCTCAGTTACGAGCCGCTTGAGAGTTGCAGCGGCAGACATACAGCGAAGGATGGATCCGGAACGCTTCCGGAAGCCTATGATTATTGGAATTATCTAAGTGCGAATTACTGGCTTATAGATGCCGGAATGATGAGCGATATGGCTCGTGCGACGGGACGGGATGCCGAGAAATACGAAGCGATGGCTGCTCAAGCGAAACAGTATATATTGGATAAATTCTTGAATGCTGATGGAGAATTTAAGACGGCGATATTCAATACCATGCAGACGCCTGCCCTATTCGCCTTGAAGAACAAGCTGGTCGAAGGGGTAGCCAAGGAGAACATGATGAAACGACTGCGTGACAACTTCGCCGAGCATGGCAATTGCCTTCAGACAGGTTTCTTGGGTACTTCCATCCTGATGCCTACGCTTACGGAGAATGGAATGAGCGATATCGCTTACGAGCTTCTTTTCCAGCGCAAGAATCCGAGTTGGCTGTATTCGGTAGATAATGGGGCGACAACGATTTGGGAGCGTTGGAATAGCTATATGCTTGATAAAGGCATGGGACCGCAAGGCATGAACAGCTTTAATCACTATGCCTATGGATGTGTATGCGAATGGATGTGGGAGACCATGGCTGGTATCTCTGCGGATACGTCGGAACCGGGATTCAAGCGCATTATCATGAAGCCGATTCCCGATAAGCGTCTGGAGTTCGTAAACGCGGAGTACAATTCGGCGGCAGGGATTATCAAGAGTTCTTGGAAGTATGAGGGAGACCAGTGGATTTGGGATTTTACCATTCCCGAAGGAGCGGTCGCTCTCGTGACACTTCCGGGCGAAAGCCAAGCTCACGAGTATCGTGCGGGTTCGTATCAGATCGTTAAATAAGCAGTTTATACTTGGGGGTGTCAAATCTAATAAACCGGACTTTTGACACCCTCAAGATGTTATTGATAGCTTTCTATCCGATAAGCGATTTGTCATTTTGACAAACTGTAAACGAAACCTCCGGAGAATCGATTTTTCCCTACCCAAGTGCGGCTCGTCGCCAAATTCGCAAGAAAAAATCAGCAATCCTTTCATTGATAGTATAATACCGAAAAACCGCCTTTCATTCTAGCGAAAAAAATTCATCCTAATTCATATCCATTGACTTCTTTGGGCTATCCGATAGGGTTACGACTGGGTTCTAACCGGGTTACGATGCCCATTCACGACTACTAACAACCCTATTCATGACTGTTTATAATGCCCAACGGCACTACTAGCGTTGCCCGATGGTACTATATGTGTAGGCTTTCGCCACCTTTCGTGCATGAAAACGAGGATATTTTCATCCAAAAGAGCGTTTTATCGCCGTTCTCGCCTTCTAGTTTGGTCGATTCACGAACAGTTCCTGTCATGATTAATGATCAATAAGAATCAAAAAGAAAGGAAGTAGATATAAAAAGAATCGTAACGTCAATATCGTAACGTATAGAATCCTCATACGAACAAATAGAAATATTTTCATACCTTTGCCACTTATTTCATTCTTTTAGGATGTGAATATGAAAGAATAAGGTATATGGCAAGAGGAACAACTTCATATTACGGACGTAGATATACGATAGCGACCCCTATGACCCATTTGTACATGCTTTGCGCTTGTATTTTTTGTTGGATCGTGGGGTATGTGGATTCGGTAGGTTATCCCGTGTATGGAGAGGTGACGGCTCCTCCTTTATGGAATGCCCTTTGTCAGGTTCTTCCGGGTAAGTTGTTTACCTATTTGATCGGTTTCTTGCTAATGGCCGGTGGTGCGTTTCTGGTACATCGGGCCAACTATGCCTTGATGCTGATTCGTGAGAAGACATTGCTTCCCTTTCTCTTCTATGCCTTATTGACAAGTACAAATCCGGATTTCTTTCCCTTGAAATCAACATCTGTCGGGGTGTTTTGTTTGATATTGGCTCTTTATCAGTTATTTACCTCTTATCATGCCCCGGACGCCACGGATAAGGCTTATAACGCATCCTTGATTATCAGTATCGGAAGTTTGTTGTGGATACACATCCTTTGGTTCTTTCCGCTGTTTTGGTTGGGGATGTATAATTTCAGGACATTGAATATCCGGACATTTGCCGCTTCCTTGTTAGGTATCTTGACGGTTTATTGGTTTGTTTTCGGATGGTGTGTCTGGGAACGGGATTTCACGGCATTTACTATACCTTTCGCCTCCTTGTTCAAGATCCGTTTCCTCGCGGTACTAGGGACGGGAATTATAGATTGGATACAGATCGTTTTAGTGGCGGGATTAACGATCATTGCCTCATTAAACATCGTTACACATGAGTATGAGGATAATTTGCGTACTCGTCAGTTTCTTTCTTATCTGATTGTCATGGCCATTTGGTCGTTTGGATTGTTCTTTATCTATGAGCAATCATCCGAGGAGTTTCTGGAAATGGCCTGTGTACCGGCGTCTATCCTGATCGCCCATTTCTTTACGGTGAACCGGGGGAAATATATCTTTTGGCTGTTCCATCTCTCGGTAGCTATGTTTATCGCATTATTAATGATACGTATATGGAATTTCTTATAGCCTACGGGTATATCGGGGTGTTTATCGCCTCTTTCTTAGCGGCCACGATCTTACCGTTTAGCAGCGAGGTCGTATTGACGGGTGTATTATTGGCGGGTTCGGCATATTGGCCTTGCATGATCGCCGCTACGCTTGGTAATTTCTTAGGTGGAATGAGTTGCTATTGGTTGGGGATGTTGGGAAAGGTGGAGTGGATCGAGAAATACCTGAAACTCGATCCGGTGAAACTACAGAAGGTGCAGGATTGGATCAAGGGAAAAGGCTCTTGGATGGGCTTCTTTGTTTTCCTTCCCGGTATCGGTGATTTTATCGCTGTCGCTCTAGGTTTCTTGCGGGCTAATATATGGGTCGTGGCGATCTCCATGTTCTTAGGAAAAGCGATCCGTTATTGGGTTTGGATGGAGTTTGTTTATAAGGTACAGTCCATGTTTTGATAACCCGAGACCTGTACCTTGCACGAAATCATTTCAAGCGTAATTGTCCCCTTTTCCGTGAACTTGATGGCGTTATCGATAAAATTCGTGATAGAATTACAAGGATTTTTGTATATGAATTCTGCAAGCTTGGAAGTCTTTTTTGTCCGGAAGGAACTCATTCCAGCGTGTAAGTGTTTGCCGGGAGAAGACCGCTAACGAGAAAATCAGCATAGAGGTAAAGGCGATACTAGTCGTGATAGCGGAACCTACGACCCCGTAAGACGGGATGAGTAAAAAGCCGGAGATTAATAAGGCAATAAGCCCTACGCACGAGCTTGCCGTACTGTACCGGATCTTTCCGCTGCCGATGAAATAATGACTGATGATGCTGTTGCAGCCTAACGCCACGATTCCGATCGATAATCCGCCTATCACTTTACGTATGCCTTTGAACTCGGCGCTGAAAAGATAATCCGTATATATCCATTCCGGTACCAATAAGATACATCCCATCACGAGGGCTAAAGCGCAAAAGGTCAATTTGAAAAGCTGTAAGGTAATACGTTTTTGTTCCGTTGCCTCTGAGGTCTTGGCCACGCTACTGTATTCGATGAAACTTATGCTGCGACTAATATTCCATACACTCTCGGAGATCTTGGTCCCAGCATCTAGCAAGCCTACGCTTCCCAACCCGGCGAAACGTTGTATTAGGAAATAATTGAGTCGGGTAGTACAGGTTTCCGCCAACCCGTCCGCGCCGGCCCACAGGCCGTAGGCAAACATTTCTTTTAATAGACCGTAGAGCGATTTGCCGGCAGGTCGGGATGTCTCCTTTAAAAAATAAGGAACAAGCATCGATAGGCTGGTAATAAAGGCTATACCGTTCGTGACATATAATCCCCAGACATACGACCGTACGTCCGGGCGTTTCAATATATAATAGAAATAGAGTAAGACGAAAAATAGCAGTCCTCCTTGCAATATAAACGTGAGATTAAACCCTTTGATATTGTCTTTACCCAACAAGAAGCGGGCATTGGCGTTTACCGTAGAGCTCAAGATCGCCAACAAGAAGATATCCAGCCGATAGCCGGCGGGTAAAAGTCCGGTAAGATACATGAAGCCGCAAGCTAGGGAAGAGCCGATAGGTGTCCACAGATATGCGGGAAGGAAAATTGTCCGCATGGAGTAACGGTTCATGAAATAGACAATCGTATTCCCGCATAAAATCCCGTTGACGATTACCGCTATATTTACCGAGGCCACGATCAATCCGATCATCCCCACGCCCTCGATTCCCAGCACCTTCGCGTTGATAAAGATTAGCGCGAGGTTAAGGAAAGCTATCAGATAACGCGAGCCTATTGTCCCCAGTATCTTTTTTAACATAAGCTATAGTTGTAATCCATTCAGTAACCTTACATAGGTATCGATCGCTTCCCGGATCTCCGGTCCCTTGATGTATTCGTCCGCGGAATGGGAACGTGCCGAGTTTCCCGGCCCTATCTTTACGGAGGGGAAACGCATCAAGGCTTGGTCGCTAAGCGTAGGAGAGCCGAAAGGCTCTTTTCCCATCAAGATCGCCCGTCGCACAAAAGGATGATCCAGATCCGTGCGGGTGGAGCTAAGGCGGAAGCTGCGGGCCTTGATCTCGCAATGAACCTTTTCCTTGATTAGCTCGAATAACTGTTCGTTCGTATAAAATTCGTTGGTGCGGATATCTACCGTGAATTCGCATTTATCGGGAACGACATTGTGTTGCGTACCGGCATGGATGATGGTGACAGTCATTTTCACCGGTCCGAGGAAGTCGCTTTCCTCCGGGAATTGATAGGTGCTGAACCATTCTATATCCTTCATGGCTAGAGTGATGGCATTGATACCCTCATTGCGTGCGGCATGTCCGGCCTTTCCGATAGCGGTGCAATCCAGTACCATTAACCCTTTCTCGGCTACGGCGGGTTGCATACCCGTGGGTTCACCTACGACAGCGAAGGAGATAGGAGGAAGCTCGGCCAATGCGCTTTCAATGCCATTCTTCCCGGATACCTCTTCCTCACAAGACGCAAGGAAGATTAGATTATAAGGTTGCTCTTTCTCGCTTAAGATACAGAAGGCTTCATAGAGGGAGACTACGCTCGCCCCGGCATCGTTACTGCCCAGTCCATATAATTGATCATCTTCGGTCTCTTCGGGAGTGAACGGGTCTTTGGTCCAACCGGAAGCGGGCTTGACGGTGTCTATATGGGAGTTGAGTAAAAGGGTCGGTTTACCGAAATCGAAATCCGGGGCGATGATCCACAGGTTATTGCCTTTGCGGAACACCTTTTGTCCGGCCTTTTGCCATTCTGCTTGCAGGAAATCCGCTACGGCGGTCTCGTCCCGGCTGAAAGACGGACGGGAGATCATGCCTTTTAATAAATCAATCGCTTCGTAATATCTTTCCATATTATAATAAATTATTTACGGTGCATCTGTCTTTCTCCAGTTGGGCTTTCAATTCTTCTAAGGAATCGAATTTGATGTCTCCGCGTACGTATTGAACGAATGAGACACGAATGCTATCATTGTAGATATCTCCGGAGAAATCCAGAATGTTGACCTCCATGGATATGTCTTTCCCATTATTGAGTGTCGGACGGTCACCGATATAAAGCATTCCCTTATATCGTTCGCCTTCCACCTCCACCCATACGGCATATACGCCAATACCCGGAATGACTTTAAAAGGCTCATCTACCCGTATATTCGCCGTGGGAAATCCTAGCGTGCGTCCCACTTTATAACCGCTGACGATATGGCCCAGCAATTGATAGGGATAGGTCAGTAAATAAGCGGCTTCCGCTACATTTCCGGCTTGAAGTAATTTCCGGATCTCGGAAGAACTGACGGCCGTATTCCCTTCGTCATAGGGAGATGCCTTCAGCACCTCGATACCACATTCGGTGCCATAAACGACATATTGCTCGAAGCCATCCGTCCGATCGTGCCCGAAACGATGGTCATATCCGATCAATAAGGTTTTCACATGCAGGCTCTTCGCTAAAATAGAGGTAATGAATTCCTTGGCCGAGAGCCGGGATAGCTCGATCGTAAAATCCAATACGATGCAATAATCTACTCCGGTAGTCTCTAATTGCTGTAACTTTTCCTCGAAAGAATTTAATAGCTTCGGTTGGTAATCCGCATGCAATACAGCCCGGGGATGTTCCGGGAAGGTGATTACGGCCGATGGCAGGTTACGTGCTTTGGCAATCTCTTTCATCTCGTCGATTAAGAAACGGTGTCCTAGATGCACTCCATCGAAAAATCCGATCGTAGCCACCAGTTCCTTTCCTTTCAGTCTGTCAAAATCTCTTACAACAATCATTGCGCTTTCTTCATTTCTATTCCAATCGAAAGACAAATGTACGGGATAATTTTTAATAATCATGTTCTTATCTAAGGATACTAGGGTAGCCGTACCAAAATTTGTCTCCTTGTTGGATACGTGTCCGTAGTCCTGTCGGGTCTCCCCGAATAGGGTATCTATGTTAAAAGCTCCTATCTCTCTCACTTATGGAGAGAAATAGGAGCTTTTTATTTAATTAAAAGTTTATCAATGGAAGTCTTTTAACGTTTTCTGTAATTCCTGTCGGGCGAAAAAGATACGGCTTTTTATCGTACCTAGCGGTAAATTTAGCCGTTCAGCTATCTCGTGATATTTATAACCGCTCAGAAACATTGAGAAAGGAGCCTTCAAATCTGCGTTCAAGTTATTGATCGCCTCTGTTATATCATGAATTTGACAGGTTCCTTCTGGTGAATCAAACCCAGAGTCGTTCAATACGTCTAGATTATATAGGTCAGCATCCCGATTGATCAGGGTTTGCTCACGTACCACTTTGTGATAGTTATTGATAAAAATGTTTCTCATTACTGTAAGGACCCATCCTTTGAAGTTCACGTTGTCTACAAACTTCTCTTGGTTACTTAAGACCTTGAGAGTCGTGTCTTGTGTTAAATCAAAAGCATCTTCCCGATTCGCTGTAAGCATGAGCGCGAAATTCATCATGTTCTCCTGCATGCTTAATAATTTCTTTTGAAATGTTAATGCGTTCATAGGTTACAAATTGAATAAAAACTTATTATTTATATCACTTATCGTCTTTTAACCATTAAAAGACTTAGCAAATGTATATATTCGGTACAATAACATGTAATTCTTTAATAATTATTGATGTTTAAAATTGTAAGTTAATAATTTCGCTGTAAAAATGGATGAGAATGAATAATATTTTCAAGTTATTCAAGTACTATTATTTGAAATATTCAAGTATTTGCTTATAATTTTCAACATAATAAATTATGTAAATAGTGATGGATGAAAGACGTGAGGTATTGAATAGTAGTGTATGTAATTGTGTTCACCGATTAATTAATGTATAATAAATGATGTATTGTTACCGGATTTAATATTCTATTTTATAGAAAATGTTTATTTTTGCACATATTTGAAAAAAACTATGAGTCGTATTAAGATAATATTTGTTCTTATCCTAATTTTGTTAGGAATTTGTGCAGACCTTATGTCGCAACCTCCCCAAAATGAAGATTATATACTCGTTATAAACTCTTACTCAGAAAATTCCCCATGGAGCTATAATTGTACCGTGCCTATTTACGAGACGTTGATAAAAGAGTATGAGGAACTAACGGCCTATACGGAGCACATGAATATGCTATTGATACAGAGTGAAGAGGAATTATCTCTGTTTGAGGAGGATTTTTTTAAAAAGTATAAATCTCCTCCTCGTATGGTCTTGTTGTTGGGAAATCCAGCGTTCGCTTTATTGCTTGATAAGTTAGAAAAGGCTTGGGGACAGCAGATCCCGGTTATATTATATACGAATAAGTTATATGTAGGTTTACGTGAGACTTATTTGCAAGAACGGATTATCACACAGGAGGAAAAGACTCCCATACAAGATTTTATTCGGTTGCATCCGCAGGTGACGGTTCTTTTCATTCCGGATTATATAAAAGAGACAGTTCGATTGATGCGTAGTTTGATACCGGATATGCAAAGGTTATTGTTTCTATCTGACAAGACTTTTCTAGGTTTGCAAAATCAAGAGATAGTAGAGAACCTTATGCGAACTGAACACCCAGATGTACAGCTTACGGTGTTAACAGCGGGAGATACTTCCGTAGGCGATTTGATCGATTCTTTAAGGAATGTAGACAAACAAACGGGGATACTTTTGTCTTCATGGACTTTTAAAAGCCGGCAAGGGAAGTATGTGGTCCAGAGTTCTGATATTTATCAGACGATAAGTTCATATACCTCTTCTCCTATATTCACTTTAAATGACATGGCGATTGATAAGAACGGACTGTTGGGAGGATATTTTTACGTATCGGCTAGCATACATGATATAGTTATAAAGACGGTCCGGTCCGTACTTAATGGTACGCTTGATGGATCTATAGTTTCTCCTGATCATCCAAGGCCGGTATTTGATTATCAAGTGCTGGAAAAAAAAGGATTCTCTCCCTCCGACTGCCCGCTTGATACCTTCTTTTATCTGAAGCCCTCTACTTTTTGGGAACAATATCGCTTGCATATTTCTATGAGTGTTCTATTATTGTTTTTTATTATCTTTTTCCTCCTTTGGCGAATAGAAACCTTAGGCCGTCAGCGAAATTTGCAACGACGTGAGTTAGAACTGATGAAAGATTACCGTGCGCTGAGCCGTAAGCTATCGCTGGCATTAGATGTCGCTAATATTATCCCATGGAGGTGGGATTTGCGGGCTCATCTCATATTCTGTGATATTCAGTGCTCTAATTCGGATTTGAGTAATTTGGAGCGACCTATGCCTAAGAGATCACTTGAGATATCGGAGGAGAAATATTTTAGTAAAATCCGTAAATCTGATAGAGAACGGCTGAGAAGTGTTTGTGAGGCATTGATTAGAGGGGATGTCGATAAGGTAAAAGAGGAATTCCTTATCTATAGGTCTGGAAGGAGTAATCCTAATTTTGACTGGATTGAAGTGCAGGCGATCGTAGAGAAAAGAGATGAGCGGGGGTGTCCGATCGTATTGACCGGTTCTTCGCTTAGAATTACCGAGCGGAAAAGGATAGAGGAAGAATTATTACGAGCTAGGGATAAGGCGGAAGAATCAAATCGGTTGAAATCTACTTTTCTTGCGAATATGAGCCATGAAATCCGGACTCCATTAAATGCCATCGTTGGTTTCTCTCAAATATTGACGACTACGGACGATGAAGAGGAAAAGAAACAATTTGTTTCTATCATTGAGAGTAATAATGTGCTTTTGTTGCAATTGATCGGTGATATACTGGATTTGTCGAAAATAGAGGCTGGGACTTTAGAGTTTGTCCGTAATGAAGTGGACTTGAATGTTTTGATGAATGAGCTGGAGAGTTCTATGCGTTTGAAAATAGCAGATACCGTAGAATTACGTTTTACGGATCGTATGCCGAGTTGTCGTCTTTATGTGGATAAGAATAGGTTATCTCAGGTTTTGATCAACTTGTTGACAAATGCGATGAAGTTCACGAAAGAGGGCTATATCCATTTTGGGTATAGATTGGTAGATGAGGATACGCTAGAGTTTTACGTATCCGACACGGGATGTGGAATCCCGAAGGAACAATTGCGAAACATATTTGAGCGTTTCATCAAGTTGAACAATTTCGTGTCGGGAACGGGCTTGGGATTGTCTATTTGCCAAGTAATCGTGGAGCGTATGGGTGGACGAATATGGGTTGAGTCTGACGAGGGGAAGGGAGCTACTTTCTTTTTTACTATCAAGTATTTCCCTATCGAAAAGGTATTATAAGGCGAAAATTTAAATGGGTGTCCAGCTTGTTCTTACTTTGCGTAAGTTTCGTTCTAAAAAAATATCTATATTTGCTGGATATGAAAACGAAAGCTCTACTCTTGATAACTATTCTGTCTTTCTGTTTGTCGGGGTCTTTATTCGCGATGGGGGAGATTCTTTTCAATCATCTGGGCGTGAAGGATGGATTATCCTCTAATGAGATTACCTGTATATTGAAGGATCAGAAAGGCTTTATGTGGTTTGGCACGACCTCGGGACTGAACCGCTTTGATGGTTATGAGTTTAGTAGCTATAAGCCGGGAGATATCGATTCCTTTTTTGTTGAGGAAGGTATCTCGGATTTGGTGGAGACCGCCGATGGTAAGATTTGGATTACTTATTATGATGGTAAGATCGGGGTCTATGAGCCTTCAATAGATTGTTTTGTTCCCCAAGAGGAAGTCCTTGATAGCCTACGGCTGGAAAGTCTTCCGGCCCGTATTTTTACGGATCGTGATAAACGATTGTATTATACGACCTACGATAATGGTTTTTATCGATATGACCCATCGCAGGGAAAAGTCAGTCTCTATCCGCTAGATAAGGCAGAGGGCGGTGTATGTGGCATAGGGGATGTAAATGACCGGTTGTACGTGATCCATACCTCCGGAAAGATACAAGGCATTGATAAAGCATCCGGTAAGAGTGTCTTTCAAGATGATTATTTGACCGCTTATGCAAAAGCGCAACCTTTCTATATGTTTGCCGATAGCGAGGGTGAGCTCTGGCTCTTTTTGAATCCCGGGTATAGTGACGGTGTGTTCCGCTTGAATCCAAAAACCAGCGTATGGAAGCATTATACGACTTCCACCCCGATCGCCCTTTCCTCCTCGATGGTCCGTGACGTGAGAGAGGATATGAACGGGAATATATGGATCGCGACGGATCATGGCGGTATCAATATATTGGATAAGACGAAAGAGAAAATGCGTTATCTGAAGAATAATCCTTTCGACTTGAAGAGTTTGGGACAGAATAGCGTAGTATGTCTCTATCGGGATGATACGGATATAATGTGGGCCGGGACCTATAAGAATGGCGTTAGTTATTATCATGAGAGCATCTTTAAGTTTCAGACGGTTCGTTATCCGTTGTTGCAGACATTGGACGCCTCGAATAATGATTATAACTGCGTGGTAGAAGATCCTACCGGTGATTTATGGGTGGGGACGAGCGGAAATGGTTTATTGCGCTATAACCGGAAGACTGGTGAATATACCCGTTACCGGGCGGGAAAAGAGAGCGAGAACAAAATTTCCGGTGATGTGGTGATCAGTATGACAAAAGACTTGAACGGGAACCTGTGGATCGGCACCTATATGGAGGGATTGACTTGCTTCGACGGTAAACGGTTTAAACATTACCGGGATATTCCGGGAAGCAAGGATGGCTTGTCCAGTAACAGCGTGTACAGCCTATATGCCGATACCAAGAATCGCTTGTGGATCGGTACCTTGGACGGGGGATTGGATTGTCTGGACTTATCGACGGGTGAGTGGATGTACTATCGTGCCGGTGATAAGCATAATGCGATCCATACGGATATCGTTTACAGTCTTTCAGGAGACTCGAAAGGTGATATTTTTGTGGGAACTTCATCGGGTGTGAATTGGATTGAGCCAGAGACGGGGAAGGTTTCCAGCTTTGACGGGACAAAAGATGGGAGTTTCCGGTTTAAGGACAGAATCATTAACGTGGTATTTTCTGATAGCCGCCAGTTGCTGTGGATAGGGAGTAACCATGGTTTGCATATCTATGATCCGCTTAATGACCGGATTTATCAATTGAATCAATCTACCGGGCTGCCGGATAACAGTATCATGTCTATCCTTGAAGATGAGTATCATACCGTATGGGTCGGGACGAAAAACGGATTACTGAATATCGCCCCGAGCCGAAACGCCAATAATGAGTACCAATTTAACTGGAATAGCTATGATGAGAGTGAGGGTGTGCAAGGACGTGTATTTAATGTGAACAGCGCAGTCCGGCTGGCTTCGGGTGAATTGGCGTTTGGGGGTACCAACGGGCTTACCTTCGTCAATCCTTCTCATATCCGTTATAACAGCTATTCCCCGCCGGCTGTGATAACCGGACTTACCGTGAATAATGTGCCGGTCGTACCGAGAGGGAACCGGCTGACTTTAGAGTATGGGGAACGTAATTTCACGTTTAATATATCTTCCTGCTGTTATTTCCTCCCCTTGAAGAATAAGTATGCGTTTAAGATGGAGGGATTCGACCCAGACTGGACGACCGTAGATGCCAAGGGACGGCGGGTCACTTATACGAACTTAAATCCCGGTACTTATACGTTTCAAGTAAAGGCACGAAATAATGACGGGGTCTGGAGCAAAGAGATTACCAGTCTAGAAATAACTATCTTGCCGCCTTTCTGGGCGACTGGATGGGCGATTGCCTTATACCTTATAATAGGTTTATTGTTTGCGTATGGAATCATGTGGTTTATCCTTCGTATCCAGCAGAAAAAAATGGAGCAGGAGAAGGAGAAGGCGATCGTGAGAAAGCAGCATGAGGTAGACGAGATGAAACTCCGTTTCTTCACGAACGTGAGCCATGAGTTTCGCACGCCGCTTACGCTGATCTTGACCCCATTAGAGAAATTGATGAAGACGGAGGAGAATGCCGAGACGAAGCAGATATTGAGACTGATCTACCGTAACGCCGATCGCTTACTTAAGCTCGTGAATCAGTTATTGGATTTCCGTAAGATCGATGTGCAAGGGGATACGTTAGTCCTATCTACGGGCGATATCGTGCCGTTTGTCCGTGATGTGGCTTATTCTTTTAAGGAGCTTTCAGAGCAGAAACATATTCGCTTCTCCTTCTCTTCGGTTTTCACTTCGTTACCAATGAGGTTTGATACGGATAAGGTGTTCAAGATCGTATCCAATCTGTTAAGCAACGCTTTTAAGTTTACGCCGGAAGGGGGAATGATTACTGTAACGTTGAGTTTATTGCCGGACAAGGAAGGGCGGAATAAATTACTTATAGAGGTTTCCGATAGCGGTATAGGTATCCCTGCGGATAAACAAGAGGCTATATTCGACCGTTTTTATCAGGTTTCGTCTTCCGATAAGGGAAATCCCGTGATGGGGACAGGTATAGGCTTACACTTGTGCCGTGAATTTGTCCGTATGCATCAAGGCTCGATCGCGATAAAAAGCCAGCCGGGTGTAGGTAGTACGTTTACGGTGACTTTGCCTGTCATCCCGCAGGATCATCAAGATATTATCTCCTCGCCAGATGAGGGAGAGGAAAATGAGAAACGAGTTTCTCTGGTCGAGACTACGCCGGAGACTGCCGATACAGGTGCCGTGAAAACCTCGGAATCTACCTTGCTGGTTGTGGATGATAATGCGGATTTCCTAGAGTTTATGAGACTCAGTTTAAGTAGCGCTTATTCCGTGCTTACGGCGGCGGATGGAGAAGATGCGTGGAAACTCATTCCGGAGGAGCTGCCGGATATGGTGATCAGCGACGTGATGATGCCTATCACCGACGGTATCACTTTATGCCGCCGGATCAAGGGAGACATCCGGACTTCCCACATCCCGGTGATCCTACTGACGGCAAAGTCCGCTAAAGATAGCCAACTGGTCGGTCTGGAAGCCGGTGCGGATGATTATATCAGCAAGCCATTCAATATGGAGATGCTTCTCTTGAAGGTGCGGCATTTGATCGAGATGAAGAAGAAGATGCAAAAGGCCTTTATGCAGTCCTCTACCATGGGCATCGCCTTGACGGAAGTACAAGCTAGCTCCATGGATGAGGAGTTGATGCGTAAGGCCATCGGCTATATCGAGGAGCAGATCGCCAATCCGGAGTTGTCTGTAGAACGGTTGAGCCGGGAGATGGGCATGAGTCGTGTGAACTTCTACAAGAAATGCCTTTCCATCACGGGTAAGACTCCGGTAGAGTTGATCCGTACGGTTCGCTTGAAGCGTGCGGCGCAGTTATTGGAGAAGAGCCAGATGCGGGTCAACGAGGTCGCGCTGGAGTGCGGTTTCAATGATGTGAAGTTATTCCGGAAGTATTTTAAGGATGAGTTCGGAAGGCTTCCCTCTGACTATCATAAATAAACTTTTTCTAAATAAATGCCACGTAATTAGGGGATATAACAAAATATCCCCTTAAAATAAACATTCTTCCCCCTACCTTTTTACGGTTCTCCCCGTAACCCAAAACATTTATGGCTTCCTGTCCGCCGCGAACCCTTTAATTTTGCCAACGAATGAAGAACCATTTTTCTTGTATGGAAAAACCTGTTCGGACTCATTGCTGATCGGAAATAATTAAAGAATCTATAGAATATGAAACAACACATCGCGGTATTCACGTTAGGGCTTTCCCTGCTGACTTCCTGCATGACTGATTCCGCTTACCGGAAGGTCGAGAATGGCTTGGTCGCCGATATCCGTTCCGGACAGGCGAAGGCTGTTAAATTGGAAGTAATCTCTGATGATATTATCCGGGTAATCGCCTCTCCGGATGGTAAGTTTTCCAACCAAGTGAACTTGATCAAGGACACGAAATCATTGCCCGCCCCATCGTTTCAGATAACGACCTCGGGGGATACGATCATCGTAAGTACGCAAACCACACAGGCCCGTCTTTCACGGGAGACCGGAGAGGTTCGCTTTACCGACGCCAACGGACACATGATCCTTCGTGAGAAGACAAACGGAGGCAAGGAATTTACGCCGATCGAGGTGGAAGGAACCAAAGGCTATACCTTACGTCAGGTATTTGAGAGCGAGGACGAGGAAGGGCTTTACGGTCTAGGACAGCATCAGAGCGATGAGTTCAACTACAAAGGCAAGAACGAGGAGCTTTTCCAATATAACACGAAGGTGAGCGTGCCGTTTATCGTTTCCTCAAAAGGGTATGGTGTACTTTGGCATAACTATTCATTGAGCCGTTTCGGCGACAAGCGTCCGTACGCCGATTTGGGCGATGTCTTTGGCCTATACGGCAAAGACGGGAAGGCAGGGGCGTTGACCGCTACCTACTATACGAATAAGACGAAGCATTCCGTTTTGATCGAACGGGATGAAGATAAGGTAGATTATGAGAATCTGAAAACCATCAAGAACCTGCCGGCAGACTTCCCGAAGCCGAGCGCTTCCGCTACTTGGGAGGGCGAGATCGAGGCGAAAGAGACGGGTACTTATCATTTCAAACTACATTACGCCGGTTATACCAAGGTATTTGTGAATAACGAGGAGATCATCCCGGAACGTTGGCGTGCGGCATGGAACCCGAATGATTACAAGGCTACGGCCGATCTGGAAAAGGGCAAACGTTATCCGATCCGTATCGAATGGTTGCCGGATGGCGATGTCTCTTATATCGGCTTGAAGGTATTATCTCCTCTACCGAAGGAAGAACGGGAGCGGTTGGCTTTCTGGTCGGAAATGGGGGATGATATCGATTACTACTTCATCAATGGAGAGTCTTCCATGGATAAGGTGATCAGCGGTTACCGTACGGTTACGGGCAAGAGCCAGATCATGCCGAAATGGGCGATGGGATTCTGGTTGAGCCGTGAGCGTTATAAGACGCAAGAGGAGCTATTGACCGCCTTGAACGAATACCGCCGGCGGCAGGTTCCCTTGGATGTGATCGTACAGGACTGGAGCTACTGGCCGGTAGACGCATGGGGTAGCCATGAGTTTGATGAGGAACGCTTCCCGGACCCGAAAGGTATGATTCAGGAGATCCATGATAAGGATGCCCGTATCATGATCTCCGTATGGCCGAAGTTCTATTATACGACAGAGCATTATAAAGAGTTGGACGCGCTGGGTGCTATGTATCAGCAGGCGATTAAGGATAGTATTCGCGACTGGATTTATCCGGGTTATATCGGCTCTTTCTATGACGCGTACAACCCGGAGGCCCGCAAGCTTTTCTGGAGACAGATGAACGAGCATCTGTATTCCTTGGGCATCGACGCTTGGTGGATGGACGCTTCCGAGCCGAACGTACAGGATAATACGGATATCGAGTATCGCAAGGCGCTTTGCGGACCGACTTATCTGGGCCCGTCCACGAAATACTTCAACGCGTATGCCTTGGAGAACGCCGAGGCGATCTACGACGGACAACGTAGCGTAAACCCGGATGACCGTGTATTCCTATTGACCCGTTCCGGTTTCGCCGGCCAGCAACGTTACTCTACCGCTACATGGAGTGGCGATATCGGTACTCGCTGGGAGGATATGAAAGCGCAGATCAGCGCCGGCTTGAACTTCGCCATGTCCGGTATCCCTTACTGGACGATGGATATCGGTGGCTTCAGCGTGGAGAACCGTTATATGGCCGCTAAGGAAGGTAGCGAGGATTTGAAGGAATGGAGGGAGTTGAACAACCGTTGGTATCAGTTCGGAGCTTTCTGTCCGTTGTTCCGTAGCCACGGGCAATATCCTTGCCGCGAGATCTATAATATCGCTCCGGAAGGATCGCCTACGTACCAATCGATGAAGTATTATACCGAGTTGCGCTATCAATTGATGCCGTATATCTATAGCTTGGCCTCCAAGACGCATTTTGAGGATTATACGATCATGCGTGCCTTGGTGATGGATTATTCGGACGATGAGAAGACTTACGATATAGACGACCAGTTTATGTTTGGCCCGGCCTTCATGGCATGCCCGGTGTATGAGTATAAGGCTCGCGACCGTGAGGTGTACTTCCCGTCAGGCATTTGGTACGATTTCTACAACGGCAAGCGTATACAAGGCGGGACGACAATGCATGTGGATGCTCCTTACGAGCGTATGCCTTTGTTCGTGAGAGCCGGCTCTATCGTACCGACCGGAAAGGTAATCCAGTCTACGAAAGAGGAGCAGAAAGACTTAATCGTCTCTGTTTACGCCGGTGCCGACGGCTCCTTCACCTTATATGAGGATAATGGCGTGACCTACGATTACGAGAAAGGAAATTACGCTACCATCCCGTTTGTTTATGATGATGCGAGGCGAACGCTCACGATCGGCGCACGGGAGGGCGACTATCCGGGCATGATCCGCGAGCGTCAGATCACGGTGCGTCTCATCACGCCGGAGAACCCCGCTGGCAAGGACGTGACAATATCTTACCAAGGTAAACCTCTAGTTGTAGAGACGGGGCGTGCCCCGTCTCAACCCCTCTAAATGGTAACTTTAAATAATACCCATCAGTCTGTGCTAAGACGGGGCACGCCCCGTCTCTACAACTGGGTAGTATCAATTAAACTATATAATCACTAATGATACCACTGATGAATCGGCCACTCGCGTGGCTTCTGGGCCTATTGCTCACCGCCTGTTCCCCCACCGGGGAGCAGGTGCGTGAACGTAGCTCATGGAATGACGATTGGAAGTTTGCCTTGTCGGATAGCGTTCAGGATTATTCATCCCCGGACAGCGATGATTCCACTTGGCGTATCTTATCTTTACCTCATGACTGGAGTATCGAGGGAGATTTCTCACTTGATAACCCGTCTACTCCGGGCGGCGGTGCGCTACCGGGTGGGATTGGTTGGTACCGAAAGACATTTACCCTTCCGGAAACAGATCGGGGTAAGGTTGTTTATGTTGATTTCGACGGGGTTTACCGGAATAGCGAGGTCTGGATCAATGGTCATTCGCTGGGATTCCGTCCGAATGGTTATGTATCGTTTCGTTATGACTTGACGCCTTATTTGAGGTATGGAAGCCAACCGAACGTAATTGTCGTGAAGGCGGATAATAGCGAGCAACCGAATTCCCGCTGGTATTCAGGCTCCGGTATCTACCGTAACGTATGGTTGGTAAAGGTGAATCCGGTACATGTGGACAACTGGGGTACTTTCGTGCATGACATGAGGATCTCGCCGGAGGAGGCTACCTTCTCGTTGGAGGTGAGAATAAGGAATAGCTTGGAGGCGAATAGGGAGGCGGAAGTCTCTACCGTTATTTACGATAGCGATGAGCGCTCGGTTGCGGGGCCCGTGGTCACGCACGTGGGTGTGGCCTACCCGGGAGGAGAGGTCGATCAGCGATTCTTGATCCCGGCCCCTGTGCTTTGGAGTCCCGATTCTCCCTCGCTATATACGGCCGTCACGGAAGTGAAAGTGGCGGGCAAGGTGGTAGACCGTTACGAGACGGTATTCGGGTTGCGCACGTTCCGTTGGGATTCCGCTACCGGCTTTTATTTGAATGATAAGCCTTTGAAGATAAAAGGGGTTTGCCTGCATCATGATTTAGGCTGTCTGGGTGCCGCCGTGAATACACGGGCTATTGAGCGCCAGCTACAGATCATGAAGGAGATGGGCGTGAACGCGATCCGTACCAGCCATAACGCCCCGGCACCCGAGTTGCTGGATCTTTGCGACCGTATGGGCCTTCTGGTACAGGATGAGTCTTTCGATATGTGGGAACGCCGTAAGTCTCCGTACGATTATGCCCGGTATTTTGCGGAGTGGCACGAGCGGGATTTGACGGACGAGATCTTGCGTGACCGGAATCACGCCTCTGTTTTCATGTGGAGTATAGGCAATGAGGTGCTTGAGCAATGGAGCCATGCTGACGCTACGGAGTTGGACCTGCAAGCGGCGAACCTGATCTTGAACGCCGGCCACGCTATCGATCCCGCGGTGTTGAAGGATACGACCCTTAGTCGTCAATCCTTGATCACCCGTCATCTGGCGGCTATCGTGAAACGTCTGGATACTTCCCGGGTTGTTACCGCCGGCTGTAACGAGGTGAGTCCTGCGAATCATCTGTTTCGCTCGGATGCCTTGGACGTGCTGGGTTTCAACTACCATGAGCGATATTTCGAGCCGTTCCTCCGGGATTTCCCCGGCAAGAGACTGATCGTGAGCGAATCTACCTCGGCCTTGATGACCCGTGGCTATTATGAGATGCCGTCCGATCATATTTATATCCGTCCGGAATCATGGGATAAGCCTTTCGAGGCTCCCGAGCATGTTTGCTCCTCTTATGATAATTGCCATGTACCTTGGGGTTCCACCCATGAGAAGACTTGGCATCTGGTGAAGACGCTTCCGCACGTATCCGGCCTATTCGTCTGGACGGGTTTCGATTATCTGGGTGAGCCAACTCCCTATTGGTGGCCTAGCCGGAGCAGCTTCTTCGGTATCGTGGATCTGGCGGGATTCCCGAAGGATGTATATTATATGTATAAGAGCGAGTGGACGGACGAGCCGGTATTGCATATCTTCCCGCATTGGAACTGGAAGGAGAGCGAGCCGGTGGATATCTGGGCCTATTATAACCATGCCGATGAGGTAGAGCTATACCTAAACGGAAAGAGCCTAGGCGTACGACAAAAAACGGACAGTACCTACCATGTCTCTTGGCGTGTGCCTTTCATGCCCGGAACCTTGAGAGCCGTCTCCCGTTTAGGGGGTAAGGAGGTCTTGGTGAAAGAGATCCATACGGCTGGAGAACCAGCCCGTTTGGTCTTGACCCCGGATCGTAGCGTCATCCAAGCGGATGGATCGGACCTGTCGTTTGTAACCGTAGATGTATGCGATATCGATGGCAACCGGGTTCCTGACGCTATCCCGTTGATCCGTTTTTCCGTGGAGGGCCCGGGTGAGATCGCCGGAACGGATAACGGAGATCCGAATGACCCGAACAGCCTCCGTAAACCGAAACGGCAAGCCTACTACGGAAAAGCCTTGGTCGTGATCCGGAGCAAGGGCGGGCGAGGCGACATCCACTTAAAAGCCGTAGCCGAGGGTTTACCCGAGGCGACGGTAACGATTCAAGCTCAATAATGAACTATGGATAAAAAGGAAATCATTCGCTCATATGTCCAAAGGCGAATACGATACCTACTTCATCGCCTATGCCAGTACGTTCAGCACTATGCCTTAGACTTCAGCACGCCGGTTACGGGAACTCTTTTCTTTGTCCCGTCGTATGAGTTGCTTGATAAGCTGGGTGAATGATTCTGGCATAGGTCGAGGTTCCTGTCACTATAATGTGACTCTTGCCAATAGGTAACAGACCGAGGATTCAGCTCCTTGGTTCAGGTTAATATTGTGCTCCTCCAAACCATCGTAGCAACCTCCGGTGGTGGGATTGTAAATGATTTGATGGAGATGGTTATTCCCTAAAAACCAGTAGAAGGCCTCTTCCTTGAGTCGCTGGTACCTTTCCTCCTTGAATAAATGATAGAAAGTGTTTAGGGCGATTACCGTACCCGCTACGTCAATCGGTTGCTCGCCGTATATATGCTTTTCCTGGTTCTTGATATGCCATCCCTGGTTCGATATGATATGTATTTGGTGATCCTCAAATACCTCTCCCAATAAGAAATCGAACGACTCGCGGGCGATATTCCTATATCGCTCATCTTGGGTTATCTGATAGGCATAGACAAGGCTTTCGGGAAGCACGGAGTTGTCGTAAGTTAGGTAAGGCTCGAACCACATCCATTTCTCTTTCTCCGCGTTTGCCTCGTAACAAGCGACCAATTTGTCCGCTAATGACCGGATCAGTTGATCTACTTCAGTTGAGGGGTATTTTTGGTGATAATGAGCCAATCCTTTTAGGCAAAACGCGATACCTCTTGGGGATTGTAGTTGGGAAATCATCGGGAATGCCCGCTTGAAAATGGAGAGAATGGGTTCTATCGGCCATCCGAAGGAGTATTTGTCGCTTTGGCTGATATAATATCCTAAGGCATAGACTGTCCGTCCATTGCAATCTTCCAACCCGGTTGCTTGGTTTTGTGGCGTGAATGAGCAACTCTTATCTACATAGTTTAAGAAATGGCCGTCCGGCTGGGCGCAAAACTGGATGAAATCGAGATACGTCTTGATCAACTTCCCGCACGACTGATCTTGGGTTATCTCATACGTCTGGCAAATAGCCACTAGGGCCCGTGCGTTGTCATCAATCGTGTAACCGGTGTTGATGTCGGGACGGTTGCCTTTCGCGAATTGTACCATGGCGAAGCCCCGGCTCATCCTTTTGATGTGGTCGATGTTGAACGGGGGAAGCGAATAGCGCAAAGGAGTGGCCGTATCTATCTCTTTGCTGAACAGAGAGGCATATGCGATCGCCGCGTTGGGCCATGCGGTCGCCGCCATTTTCTGTAAATTGTTGATCCTCATCTGTACTTGCTGTTGTTTATGATTGAGCAAACGGTTCGTTGATTCCGCCAGTTGGGAGGCATCTTTGAAATCAAAGATGATTCCGGTATTATCTGTCAGAAGTTCAAGGGCGTGAGGTATCGGGGTCGCGATGATCGGACAGCCACAACTAAGCGCGTAGACAAAAGTCCCGCTGACCGCTTGATTGCGGTCGCAGGATGTAAACAAGTAAATGTCCGTAAGTTGCAGATATTCCAGTAAGACACGTAATTTGAGGTATAAGTTGATAAAACGGACATGATTCTCCAACTTGAGTTCTTTGACCTTGTTTTCCAACATCTTCCGATAAGTATCCCCTTCCGTCTTCAGGATCGTGGGATGAGTCTTCCCGATTATCAGGAACAGCACGGACGGGTTTTTCCGTATGATGGCAGGTAAGGCCTCAAGTGTTGTCTCGATGCTTTTGCCCGGGCTTAACAATCCGAAGGTGGAAAGCACTTGCCGTCCGTTTAATCCGTATCGCTCTTTCAGTTTACGCCTATCCATTTGCGAGACCAAATGCGTGCCGTGGGGTATCACGTGGATACGATCTTCCGGGATTTGATAGTGCTCGCGGAGAATTCGGGCGGAGGCGTGCGTCATTACGACAAATGCCGAACAGCTACGTGCGATTCGCTGTAGGTCGCTTCTCAGTTTATCCAAGGGATGGGGAAGTACGGTATGGAAAACGATGACTATTGGTTTATGGAGGCTTTCAAGGAAAATGGGAAACGATTCTTTCTGTTCGCTGAAAAGCCCGAACTCATGCTGTATGCATACTAGGTCGATGGCGGAATCCTTGTTTATTTTCTCCGCGAGAGAGGTGAATTCGGCCGCTACCGATGTATCCAACACGTATTTCACGATCGGTGGATAAGCATGTTTCTCCAACTTCGATTCGATAGCGCAGACTCTCATGGAATATGATTCCCCGAATTTGTCTTGAATGGCATTTATTAAATCATCGGAGAAGGTCGCTATGCCACATTCTCTAGGGGGATAACTTGTAATACATAATATCTCATTCATTTTTATATCTCATTAATTCATTTATTAACTCACTCATCATAACAGAGGCGCAGGCGATACATTTGTCGGCCGCTCCATAATAGATATATAGCCTGCCGTCGAAAAGGGTCGCTCCGGTGGGGAAACAAACCCTGTTCACGACACCTTCCATCTCATAACGGGTTTCCGGAGAGAATAGAGGATAGGGTAGGCGGGCGATCTCGATGGTCGGATTATCGAGATCGAATAACGCGGCGGAAGCCGAATACACGTATCCGCTTGGCGTATCGCAGACGCTGTGGTAAATAACCAGCCATCCTTCCGGTAGCTCTATCGGAGGGCAACCGGCTCCCAGATAACTAGACTCGTGGGGATAGCGTGACTCAAAGAAGATGTGATTGGTGAAATTAAGGAAATAATTATCCCAGAAACTTTCTGTCAGATCTTCCAAGTTGTCTACCGCCACCCATTGTATATCCGGTTTGATACGATGCAGGAAGAAAAACTTCCCGTTGATCTTACGAGGGAAAAAGACTAGGTTCTTGTCGGTCAGGTAAATCTTCTTGCCGGTTGGCGATACGGATTCTCTCCTGTTGTTGGTCCGGAAGTATTTAGAGGTTTTCTTTCTTTCCGGTGTCACTCGTTTCTTGAATTGTTGATAAGTAAACCGGGAGGTTATCACTCCTCTCTTGGTGAAATGCTCTACCGTGTCTGAGGTCGCCAACGCTCCCATGGCGCTATAGCCATCGTATGCGGTGTAGGTCAGGTAATAGGTATTCTCGATCTTTACGATCCGCGGGTCTTCTACTCCTTGGCTCTCGTAATCGAATTCGGGGAATAGCAAAGGTTTATCCCTTCTTTCCACTACCGTTAACGGTCCTTCCAATTTACAATAACCGATGGAGGATAGGTTTCCTTCGCTGGTAGCTCGATAAAATAGATGTACCGTATTCCCCTCGGCAATCACTGCCGGATTCATTACGCTCTCATTCTCGAACTTGAGGCCGGTTGTTTCAAGCAGCACTCCTTCTCTTCTTACCGTAATCATCAGGATGAGGGGTTTATATGTAATCCCTTGTCTTGCTTGCTGTTCTTCGCTTGTTGATAATCTGTTAGAACCTTGGTAGACTTGCCAGATTTCTCTTTTTTCTTTTCTTTCTTTGTTTCTTTACCTTTCATGGCATTTGTTTTTATGAGAATTTATAATTGGAAAGTGATGTTGGTATTGGCATGGGTAGCGAGGTGAGTTCAAATGTATGCATTATATGGATAGAAAAATTATTTATGCGTTGTTTCTGCTTGGAATTGTGCTTTTTACATTTTGGGGAACATTAATTAGGGTTGTGGTAAGGTTGTGTGAATCGTTTATTTCCTTTGGGGATTGAATGGTGTACATTTCTTTCAACTAAACAGCCTGCTACTCCAAGCTAAAAATTTTCTCTTATCTGTTGTTTTCGGGCGTACGGAGTGAAGGAGGAGCCGGTATTTGACGCTAGGCTGAATGGCTTCGGTGGGCAAGCGATAGGACTAATAAGCGTTTCCCTTAGGAGAACAAATAGTTTCTCCTATGGAAAACAGAAGTTTCTTCAGCACAAAACTTTAGTTTCCTACTAGGAAAACAAAAGTTTCATATAAGGAAAACTTTTATTTTTTACCATGAAAAACTACAAATGTTTGTATGCTAATCTATTAAATAATATATAAAGCATGAAAATAACCAAGCAAACAGCCGGTAGACATGCCGTTATGCAACGGACGATACGCATCATCGGACTCATGATGCGGTTGGCGAGTAAAGAACGGTTGTATTTAGTGGTTAAAAAGTAGAAAATAGTGGTAGATGTAAGCTGATAGTAGTAGGTGTGGTAGATGATTTGGCGTTATTCCAATTCATGAGTTTTATGGGACTTGTCGTAATGGGTTAAATCGTGTGGTAAGTAAAAATACTACCGAGGGATACTTTGTCGGTATTAAAATAATGATAAAATAGAAAACGCATGGATTATTATAGGCTAAAATGTTTTTAATACGTATCTTTGCGAAGATAAAAGGCTTTTAAGTTAGAAGTCTTATAGGTTTTATTTATAATGAAAGGACTGTCTTTAATATAACGCCAAATAATGCTTATTTGCTAAAGATAAATCCCATAAGTTTTACTTTAATCAAATAATTATGCCTGAGTTTATTACTATCGAAGAAGCAGCTCGTACCACCGGCTTTCCATCCGCAGAAATCCAGCAATGGGCGATATCTAAAAAAATAACATCTTACATCGTAAAGCAAGGTGTTCGCTTGGTTGACCTAACTAGCTTGCGTGGTTTTATTTCCCATATCGAACGTCTGGGGATACAAAAACTATACCTGCAACTTATCATTCAGGACAAGGAAGAAGAGATAAATGAGATCATCGCTCAACACGATGACTATCTTCTCTGCTTGCGATCCCTTAAAACGATCTCTCCCTTACTTAAACAAATTATCGCCGAACTATCTACATTTATACACGATAAACAAGATCGATATATATTCACGGAAATAACCTCTGGAGCTAAAATATCGGACGTGGCCAAACGATGTGATATATCTTACGACAGAATGTGCTATCGGTATAAGAACATATTACTCCGGCTACAAGAAAACATCGGATTTCTGGCCGAATATAAGAAGACAATCAAGCTTCAGGATCAGGAGATAGAGAGTTTACGGCTCGAGAACAGGAATATGGAATACGAGTTGAAAAAGCTGTATAAAAAGACTCTTGAAAATGGTTTGTACATCGAATCTCCCCGATCACTCGTCCCCATTCCCCAAAGTGCTGCCAAACGGATATGCCAACCCATCACCAACCTCACCTTGTCTCCCTATATCCGTAAGTGCCTCGTAAAGCTGGATATAGAAACCATAGAGGATATTTTACGCTATGCCCTCAAAAAAGGACTCGATTCATTATTGGATCTTCCCGGATTTGGACGCCTCGGCTTGGATCAATTGAAATTCCAGCTTGAGAAACATAAGATAATTGATAAAAGGGGCCATTCCGATCTGTATCAATATATCATATGTGAACCGGAGAGTTAGTGGGATCATTCTTTTCTCATGAAAATTAAATTTAACTAGATATCAAGGATATGCGTTATGAGTTTACATTTTTTTATACATTTGTAATATGTAATGATGTTTGTTTATATTTGGATATTTATTTGTAACCTTGTACTTGGTTCTGATGAGACTATGTCGATTAGTGTAGATGATATGGATGATAAGATAAAGATAATCAGCGAGTAACTAAACGGTAGAATTACCGATGGTAGAGGAGAACCAAAGAAAATACAAGCTAGGTAGTTGTTATTTAGATATTTATATTATAAACAAGACATGGTTTCATCAGAACTCATGTATATGAAAACTGCTAATATGCAGGGAGGAGGTAAGATTTGTATGGCGGGGATATGTAATATATATGTAATATGAAAGTAGATGAACATTTGCTTATAGATCTGAAGAATGGAGATGAAAAGGCTTTTGAGACTCTATTTTGGCAATATAATGAGCATGTATATCATTTTATTTACTCATTATTATATGATAAATCTATGGCAGAGGATCTGACTCAAAACGTTTTTCTTAAGATCTGGGAAAAGCATGAGACGATAGATGTGGAGCAGAACTTTGATGCCTACCTATTCACCATCGCCCGTAACTTAGTTTATAAAGAGACAGAGAATCGGCTACTCTCCGAGAAACTGACGGAAAGCCTACAACGGCAACTCTCAGATGTCGATTCTTTTACGGAAGAACGAATTGACGCAGAGTCTTTACGGGAATATATTAATAGCTTGATAGAAGAATTACCGCCATCACGCCGGGAGATATTCCGTTTGAGCCGCCATGAGCATTTATCATATAGAGAAATAGCGGAACGCCTCTCTATCTCAGAAAAGACCGTGGAGACACAGTTGAGTAGGGCTTTGCGTTTTTTGCGAGATCGACTTTCTTTTGATGGCTTCCTTAACTTTATAACACTCTTTTTATAGTTAATGTGGAATCGGCTTATTATCAAACTTTAAAACTTAAGGTTGTTGCAGACTCTATATTAATGAAAGTTCCAAAAGTAGAGAGTTTAGCAATCCAAGAGATGAGAAAAGAGATAAATAAAATGTTAAATACAAAGTGACGTTATGTGTAATTATCAATGATGGATAATTGTTAATTGATATTAAATGATCGTTTTCTATACTTTTCAGTGTAAGGGTAGAACCTTTATGAAGGATATACTTATTTACATGATGAAAAGAACGTATACACATATTGAATTATTAGATCGCTTTATGAAGGGTGAGACTTCTCTAGAAGAAGAACAGACTCTTTTGGCTTGGTTGGGTGCTATTAATAATAAAGAAGAGATCGTGGCCTTTTATAAATTACGTTGGGAGGATTCTTTAGAGAAAAAACTTCCTCCTGAGATACAAGGACGGATGTTTTGCGAGATTAAAAGCCGGATGAAATCAAAGAGAAAAACTCAAGAAATCAAAAAGAGACCATATCCTTTATGGAGATGGCTTTCATATGCGGCGGTAGCATTGATCTGCTTGGGAATTGGAATAGGCTCACATTGGTATTATATGGAACAGGTTGTTTTATTTGATCCCCAGAATTATGTTGTATCAGCGGATAAAGGACAGCGTGCGAGTGTAATTCTACCTGACGGAACGAAAGTTTGGTTGAATTCGCATACTCGTCTTGTTTATGATACTAATTATGGAGTAAAAGATAGATCCGTCTTTTTATCCGGAGAAGCCTATTTTGAGGTTGCGAAGGATATGGAGCATCGTTTTATTGTAAAAACGGGAAGTCTGGAGGTCGAGGCTTTAGGGACGGCTTTTAACGTAAAAGCTTATGAGGGCGATGACGAGATGATTACAACCTTATTTGAGGGGAGTGTACGAACAATGGTCGAGAATGAGTTCGCTATATTATCTCCGGATCAATCTGCGATTTTTAATAAAAGCGCCCATAAGTTATCTGTAACTCGCCCGAGGAATGCTTCCTATGCTCGATTGTGGCGCACGAATGAGTTAGCTTTTTCGGGTGAATCATTGGAGGATATCGCAATTTTATTAAATCGCATGTATAATGTGGAGGTTCGGTTTTTATCTAATAAGATTAAAAAATACCGATTTTCTGGAGTTATACGAAATAATAGCCTTGATAACGTATTTGAGATAATAAGTCTTACGGCTCCGATTACTTATGAGGCAGTTGGTGATATGATATATTTAAATGAGAAATAAATATTTGAATGTTAATATTTTAAAGAAAAAGCCTATGAGAAAAAAGTAAAGAATTATTACAAAAAAGAAGAAAGGCGAAAGCCCTTCTTCCCTTAAAGCGAAATCATAAACATGTAAGTAATATCTTAGGAAAAATAACTGGCTGGTTATATGTAAGATAGACTACATGCGTGATTTGCTTGTAAAGTTACCTGTTTAAAATCTATGTATTATTAAAAAACTTTTAAAAATGAGTAATTTCAAGCACTCTTTTTTCCGGACACTTTTGTATGCCCAATTATTATCAGGGTTTTCCGGGGTTGCGGTAGCCGCTCAGATTTCGTTGTCGGTCAAGGATAAACCGATGCGAGAAGTTATTAAAGAATTGGAGAAGACAACGGAATATCGTTTCTTTTACAATGATGAAATCAAAGGATTGGATTTTCCGGTTTCGGTTAATGTGAAAGACGGAGACATTAATTTTGTAATGAAATCGCTTTCCAAACAAGCGAATGTTGATTATGTATTGAAATCGGGGAATCAAGTTGTCTTGTCATCCGCAGAGGCTGTAAAACAACAAGAAAGTAAAAAAGTTACAGGTTCGGTGGTGGACTCAAAAGGCGAACCTATCATCGGCGCCAATGTGGTAGTGAAAGGTTCTACGAATGGAACGATCACGGACATTGATGGTAATTTCTCCATCGAGGTAACTCCGAATTCGATACTTCAAATCTCTTATATTGGTTACGTAGCTCAAGAGGTACCGGTGGGAAATAAGAATAATCTGGTCATTTCTATTCATGAGGATACCCAAAAATTAGATGAGGTCGTGGTTGTAGGTTATGGTACTCAAAAGAAAGTAAACTTAACGGGTGCCGTGGAACAAGTGACGAGCGAGGTTTTTGAGAACCGTTCCGTATCGAACGCTACCCAGATGTTACAAGGTTCTATCCCGAACTTGAATATTCAATTGACGGATGGTAAGCCGACCCGTACGGCTAGTTATAACGTGCGTGGTACGACCTCTATTGGTCAAGGTGGGGATGCCTTGGTTTTGATTGACGGTGTTGAGGGGGATCCGTCTATGTTGAATCCAAATGATATCGCTAGCGTGTCTGTATTGAAGGATGCGGCCTCTGCCGCTATTTATGGTGCCCGGGGTACGTTTGGCGTGGTATTGATTACGACAAAAGAACCGGCTAAAGATAAGACCTCTATTACGTATACGGGTAATTTCTCGCTACAACGTCCGGCTACGGTTCCCGATGTGGTGACGGATGGATATATGTATGCCGAACGTTTCTATGAGGCTTATCACGCATGGAACAATTATTCGGCGGACCCGAAGAATATTAATAAGACCCAAGACTTCTCTCTTGGTTGGTTGGAAGATTTCAGGTTACGGAAAGAACAAGGTCTTACCTCGGAAGTAGAGAAAGATGCCAACGGTAAGTATGTTTATTACGGAAATGAGGATTATTACGACGCTTTGTATAAAAAGAACACGTTTGCGCAGGATCATAATTTATCCTTGACCGGGAGCAATGGTAAATTGAATTATTATATTTCCGGACGTTTCTACGGTTATGATGGTTTGTTCCGTTATAATACGGACGATTACAAAACGATGAACTTACGTGCGAAGGGTTCTATCCAACTGTTCGATTGGTTGAAAGTAGAGAATAACATGGAATTCTCGAATATGGATTATCATAACCCGATGAATGTGGGTGAAGGTGGTTCGATTTGGCGTAATATATCGGATGAGGGACATCCTTGCCAGCCCATTTTCAATCCGGATGGAAGCCTGTCTTTTGCGGCCGCTTATACGATAGGTGATTTCATATATGGAAAGAACGGTATTGATACGAATAATAAGGTATTACGGAATACGACTAGCTTTACGACATCATTCTTAAACAATAAGTTGCATGTAAGAGGTGATTTTACATTTAGGAATACGGATAATAATAAGACGCAACGCCGTGTCCCGGTTCCTTATAGCAAGGTAGAAGGTGAGAGTTTGCTGTTGAGCGAGAAATACAATGATTTAAAAGAAACGACTGGTAAGACTGATTATATCGCCACTAATATTTATGCCGATTATGAGGATACGTTTGCGGAGGTGCATTATCTTAAAGGTATGATCGGTTATAATTATGAGCAGTCTCAATATAAGAACCTAGAGGTTCAGCGGAATGGCTTATTATTTGATGATACGGATAACATCAATTTGGCGTTGGGTGACGCTATCACTACATCCGGTAAATATAATCGTTGGCGGGTTGCTGGTGGTTTCTTCCGTTTGAATTATGCGTTTAAGGATCGTTATCTGTTGGAGGTGAACGGCCGTTATGATGGTTCCTCGAAATTCCCGACAGATCAGCAATGGGCATTCTTCCCATCTGTATCGGCGGGTTGGAGAATCTCGGAGGAGCCGTTCTGGCGGGTGAATGAACAAATCTTCTCGGATATGAAAGTCAGGGCTTCTTATGGTTCACTGGGTAATGGTAATGTTGACCCGTATAGTTTCCTTGAGCTTTTAAGCATCAAGACTTCCGATCGGGTATTGAATGGAGCGTTGAATAAGTATACCAGCGCACCTGCCGTTATGCCAAGCGGACTTACTTGGGAGACCGCTACGACAACTGACGTAGGACTTGACTTTGGTATGTTGAACAGTCGTTTCCGTTTCTCCGGCGATTACTACATCCGTAAGACTACGGATATGTACACGGTCGGTAAGACGCTCCCAGAGATTTTCGGTGCCGCTTCCCCAAAAGGTAACTATGCGGATATGACAACGAAAGGCTGGGAAATCACATTGACTTGGCGTGATCATTTTGAGCTGGCTAGCAAACCGTTTAATTATGAGATCAAGGGTACTCTGTCTGATTATATTTCAACCATAGATCGTTATAATAATGAGAATAAGTATCTGGATGATTACTATGAGGGTATGCGTGTCGGTGAGATTTGGGGATACGAGACCGAGGGCTTATTTAAAGACCAAGCGGATATCGATAATCATGCTACCCAGAAATTAATCAAGTCATCTTCCAAGAATATTTGGTATCCGGGAGACGTGAAGCTAAAGGATCAAGACGGGAACGGTGCGATCGATTATGGAACGAACCGGGTTGATGATCATGGAGATTTGAAGGTGATTGGTAATAGCTTACCCCGTTTCGCTTATAGTATTAACCTAAGCGGTGATTGGAATAACTTCTTTATATCGGCTTTCTTCCAAGGCGTGGGAAAGCAGGATTGGTATCCTAGCTCGGAATGTATTTTCTGGGGACAATATAATCGTCCGTATAATAATCTACCGACATGGCATGTCGATAATTATTGGACTGAGGATAATCAAGGTGCTTATTTGCCTCGTTATGCGGGTTATAATACATCTATTAGAGATACGAAACAGACTCGTTACTTGCAGAATGTGGCTTATATCCGTTTGAAGAATCTGCAATTTGGTTATACATTACCCAAACAATGGATCTCGAAGATCATGCTTCAAAATGCCCGGGTTTATATCTCGGCGGAGAATTTGTGGTGCTGGTCTCCCTTGTATAAACATACCCGTGATTTGGATGTGACAAATATCTATGGTTCGGACCCGGACTTGACGGATGCGGATATGAAGTCTGGCTTGAACGGGAAACGAGGTAGTGGTGATGGTAATAGTTATCCTCAAATGCGAAGCGTAAGCTTAGGTGTATCAGTAACTTTTTAAATCTTGAGACATGAAAAAACTAGTATATTCTTTTATATCGGCTTGCTTGTTATTGGGTGCTTGTTCGATGGATGAGTCTCCAAAATCGGAAATAGACAAGGAATCTATATTTAATAATGAGAAAGGACTTCAGACATATTCTTATTCCTTTTATGATATTTTGCCTTCTATCAGTAATGGGTATAAGAAAGATGCGATGTGTGATTATGGTGCGGTAACAAGTTTCGATTCTTTTTTGAGAGATGGGGCTTATTCGGCTGAGGTCGCTACGGGCTGGTCTTCCGATGATTGGAAAAACTTACGTAATTTGAATTATTTCATTGAGAATTGCGTGAGTGATCAGCTAGATGAGTCCGTACGTGATAATTATATCGGATTGGCCCGCTTTTTCCGTGCTTATTTCTATTATGAGAAAGTACTCCGTTTTGGAGATGTGCCTTGGGTAGATAAATCGTTGAGTATTGATGACGAGAAGCTGTATGATGAGCGTGATCCCAGAACATTCGTAATGGACAAAGTTTTGGAAGACTTGGATTTTGCGTGCGAACATATTACTCGTACGAGTGATGGTACGGGATCTTTGGTGACGAAGTGGGTGGCTTACGCTTTGAAATCCCGTATTTGCCTGTTTGAAGGTTCTTTCCGTAAGTATCATACGGAATTGGGATTGGCCGATACAGCGAATAAGTGGTTCCAAGAGGCTGTTAACGCTGCTGAAACCGTGATGGCAGAATCTGGTCATTCTTTATATACAGGTGCGGGAACAGATGGTTCGATGCGTGCTATATTCATTAGTGATACGCCGATCACGAGCGAAGTAATGCTTGCTAGCTGTTGTGACGTAACTCTAGGTAAACTAGGTGATGCGAATTGGTGGTGGACATCGGGTACCTACGGCTCTCGTTTTAGCATGACTCGTACGTTTGTCAACACATTTTTGAATATCGATGGAACTCCATTTACGGATCGTCCGGGATATGAGACAATGTTGTTCTATGATGAATGCCAAGATCGTGATATGCGTTTAGCGCAAACGATTCGTACTCCGGGTTATCAGAGAGATGGGGAACCTGCCGCTCCGAATTTCAATGGTTATACATTTACCGGCTATCAGCCGATTAAGTATACGTTGGATGCTACTCATTATGACGCTGGGGCCTTGAATACAAACGCTATACCTCTTTTCCGTTATGCGGAGGTGCTGTTGAATTATGCGGAGGCCAAAGCGGAATTGGGTACATTGAGTGATCAGGATTGGAGCAAGACAGTTGGAGCTTTACGTGCCCGCGCCGGTATTACGGGAGGTTTAAATGCAAAGCCGGTGAAGGTGGATACTTATCTTCAGAATACTTATTTCCCTAATATCTCAGATCCCGTCTTATTGGAAATCCGCAGGGAACGTTCTATTGAACTTGCTTTGGAGGGATTCCGTTTCTCGGATATCAAGCGTTGGAAGTTAGGTAAATTGATGACTATGCGTTGGACGGGTATTTATGTCCCGAAATTGAATGAACCGATGGATCTTGACCATGACGGTACAATGGATGTCGTGTTTTATATCGGTAGTAAACCGGAGAATTTACCGGCTAGTTGTACGCCGATATCAGTAGGGGATGATACCCAACAAGGGTTGACACAGGGTACATATGGAAACCTCACTTGGTCTGATAACGATCCTAGGATCTGGTATGATGATGATCGTCAATATTATTATCCGATTCCAGCGGCGGCAATTCAGAAAAATCCTAATTTGAAACAGAATCCGGGTTGGTAATTAAAATAAGAATAGTATGAGAAATCTAGTTATAGTATTTATTTCTTTATTTAGTTTCTGCTCCGGAATATTGGGGCAGCAGAAATGTCAGTTGAACGTGGGTAGTTTTAACCTGCGGTATGATAATGACGGAGATAAGGATGATTCTTGGAGGCATCGGAAGGATATGGTTGTGTCGTTGGTACATTTTCATGATTTTGATGTCTTTGGGATTCAAGAAGGGTTGATTCACCAAGTGAAGGATTTGGTGAAAGATGGTACGTATACGTTTGTTGGTGTAGGCCGGGATGACGGAAAAGAGGCAGGGGAACATGCCGCGGTCTTATTTAAGAAAGATCGGTTTAAATTATTGGACTCGGGAAATTACTGGTTGTCGGAGACACAGGATAAGCCTTCTTTTGGCTGGGATGCGCAATGCCGGAGGGTTTGTTCTTGGGCGAAGTTGAAGGATAAGGTTTCGGAAAAGGAATTTTATTTCTTTAGTGTGCATTTCGATCATATCGGTAAAGTGGCCCGTCATGAGTCTGCTTTGATTATGTTGGCTAATATTAAAAAGATAGCGGGGGATTCCCCTGCTATCTGTGTAGGTGATTTCAATGGTACGCCGGATTCTGAGCCTATACAAATATTGAAATCCGATGGTTTACTGTTGGATTCACGGGAAATCTCAAAAACACCACCCTATGGAACGGTAGGAACGACAAATCAATTTAATTTGAATGCTCCGATGAAGAATCGAATTGACTACATTTTCGTTACCAAGAATATTCACGTGAATAAATATGGTACGTTGAATGAGTTCCAATACGGTCATTACCCTTCAGACCATTTCCCGATTATGATTGAGGCTGAATTTTGAGTTTAAGGATTAGGATGTTAAAAATAATTATAAAGGTATGAAGAAGCTAATTTATTCTTTCTTATTTCTCCTTTGCTCCGTGTTTGCGTTGCAGGCGGAGTCTATGGTAGTTGCCACTTATAATTTGCGTAACGCGAATGCGGGTGACTCGACGAATGGTAATGGCTGGGGGCAACGGTATCCGTATATCGCCCAGTTGATTCAGTTTCACGGTTTTGATATTTTCGGAACTCAAGAAGGCAAGTATCAGCAATTGCAAGACCTTAAAAACGTAATGCCCGGTTATGATTATATCGGGGTAGGGCGTGATGATGGTAAACAAGCCGGGGAACACTCTGCCATATTTTATCGTAAGGAGAAGTTTGAGGTACTGGATCATGGGGACTTTTGGTTGTCTACGATAACTGACCGTCCTAATAAGGGATGGGATGCCGTTCTTCCCCGTATTTGCACATGGGGTAAATTTCGGGATAAACAAACCGGCTTTACTTTCTTGTTCTTTAACTTACATATGGATCATGTTGGCGTACAGGCCCGTGCGGAAAGCGCAAAACTTATCCTTAAGAAGTTGAAAGAATTTCCGGAGAAGCTACCGGCGATTCTAACAGGTGATTTTAATGTGGATCAACATAATGAATCCTACTTATTACTGGACAATTCCGGTATTATGCGGGATTCTTATCAGATAGCGGATTTCCGGTATGTACCCAACGGCACGTTTAATGCCTTCCATGCGGACCGCAAAACAGATAGTCGTATCGATCATTTATTCCTTACGAAAGAGTTTGATGTGAAAAAATATGGTGTCTTGACGGATTCCTATCGCTCGGAAGCGAAAGAAAGTACGGAGAAAGAACAGAATGCTAATTTCCCTAAAGAGGTTTCCATGCAAAAATATGTTGCCCGTACGCCATCCGATCATTTCCCTGTAATGATTGTAGTAGAAGTAAAATAATAGAAACCTATTTTTTTACTGGAACCGCTCCATAATTCTATAGTCGCCGCCATTGATTTAGTAATCATTGGCGGTGATTTTATTTATACCTTGATTTTCTACTTTTATACACTTTTTGCTTTTGGTTGATATATGTTCGTTTTTAAATATGCACAAGTCTCAGCGGAACTGCAGTAGAAATATTAGTTCCAATAGTATTTTCATGTTAAAACTCTAAAATATTTTTGGCAAATATACTAATATTTATTTTGAAAACACAAACTGTTATAATATTAGGTAATTGGTATATAAGTAAACTAAATATTATAAAAA
>ERZ780168.522-NODE-522-length-47217-cov-4.155994_pt1 | contig 47217 bp, 40 predicted proteins | sample MGYA00510981_ERZ780168 | MGnify/ENA primary metagenome ERZ780168 (study PRJEB29588, sample SAMEA2158769) | human gut metagenome | biome: human gut; feature: human-associated habitat; material: faeces | place: Denmark | collected 2008/2010 ...
ACGGGGCGTGCCCCGTCTCCCACAGACTGATAGTATCTTTAAGTTACCATTTTGAGGGGATGAGACGGGGCACGCCCCGTCTCTACAACCGGATAGTATCAAGGGAGTTGATAGAGTACGGACATACCGGGACGCAATCCCTCCACCTTCTCCACCGGTAAGGCATGTATCTCGAAGGTCCGCAAGTCATAGCTACCTGTCTGCTTGGTAGATTTCCAAGTAGCGAAACTGCCCAACGGACTGATATAATTGATCTTGAACTCAATATCCTTCTTATCGATCGCCGGTACATCGGCGACAAACGTTCCTCCCATCTTAAATAAAGGCAAACGATCCTCACGTACGTTCAATACCACATGCACGTCATCTAATACGACTAAGTTCATGATTGGCATCCCGGCCCCAACCAACTCTCCCCGTTTCGGGAAGATAGCGGAGATTTGTCCCGATTCCGGAGCCGTCAACCGAGCGTCCTGTAAAAGAGCCGCTACCTCCTCCACGGTTCCTTGCGCCGCCGTCACCAACGAGCGGGCGCTCTCCTTATCTTGTATCTGCGCCCCATCTACCGCCATTTGATATTGGCTATAAGTGGCACGTTCGGCGGCTTCGGCCGCTTTATACATGGCCTCCACCTCATCTTTACGCTGTGAGGTTACCACGCTATCTTTATACAAGGCATTCACCCGATCATAGGTAATCTTCGCCAATTGTAAATCCGATTTGGATTTATTCCACAATTGTTGCAAGGAAGCGATGATTTGCTTTCGTGTACCCTCATCCACTTTCTGGTGCTGATACTTCGCTATGTTCTCCATGGCGTTCACCTGTTGATATTTAGCCAACGCCTCCGGACTATTGATGACTACCAAGGTATCGCCTTGGCGTACATTCTGTCCCTCTTTTACCAGAAAGGTATCGATACGCCCCGGTAACTTACCGGAGATACGTATTTCCGTTGCCTCGATCTGCCCTTGCAAGATCACCGGCTTCTTTTTCAACAAGATCATCCCGATCAACGAGACAACGATAACAATCACCAAGACCACAACAAAGGCCACACTCAAATATCTCTTAGTTTTATCCATAACCCCTAAATTTTCAATTTTCAATTCTCAATTTTCAATTCCCCAAAAGCTCCTCGGTCTTTCCCTCCATCTTGTATTGGTGGAACTGCTCCGGCGTACCGCAGACAGACAGCAGATTAATCAAGGCTACATCATACTGATAATAAGCCAAAAGAAAAGCGGTCTTCACCTTCGCCAGCATAACCTCGGCATCGACTACCTCCGTAGAAGTAGCCATTCCCTCTTGGAAAGACTTCTTCCGCACCCGGACCAGTTCCCGGCTCATCTCGATCGTCGTATCCAAAGCCTTTACGTTATCCAAGGCATTTTGTAGCTGGCTGTAGAATTTATCGATACCGACCTCCAGATCCGTAATCGCCTTCTCCTTACCCAAACGAAGCGACTGACTAGCGATCTTTGCCTGCCGGATGGTTTTCTCCCGGTTCAAGCCATCAAAAATATTCCACGTAAAACCAACTCCCACCATCGTACGAGGCAACAAATATTTATCCAGTCCATCAGCGTACAAAGTCTGTTTGCCGAATAAAGCGATATTCGGGACATAAGCGGACCGGCCGATCTTTAGTTGATTATCGGCTACAACCTGCTGCAATTTCAATTGATTGACTATATAATTATTCATCGGAACCAGATCCTTGAAGTATTGGGCCGGAGGAAGCGCCTCATTAATAAATAAAGGAGTCGTGGTACGCACGTCGCTCCCCTCCTCCATATTAATCAAGCTTTTAAACGCCTGTTGGGCGACCGCTAAATCCTTACGGGCCGATTCCAGTTCTCGTTTCGCCTCGTCCATACTCACCTGAGCGAACAGACGCTCGGCCCGATTGATCATCCCGTTTTGCTCTAATTTAAGGGCTTGGTCATAATGGGTTTTCAAAGAATTGTACACTTCTGTTTTTACGTCCACCACGCTTTGTCCCAAACGAAGACCGAAATAAGCCTCAATCAGTAAGGATTGTTGGTTGGCATCCACTTGATTCCTATTTACCTCCGCTATAGAGACCATCGTCTTTCCGATCTTGTTCGCGTAGATACGTTTTCCTCCCGTGAAAACAGGCCACGTCACCGTAGCGTCTATAGAAGTGATGTTTTGGGAGATCAGCGGAAGCGAGAAAGTACCTTGCCCGATCTTATCCAATACCGACATGATCAACTCATTATCCGGGATATAATTATGGACAAACTCCTTCGCCGGTTCCGTATATTTACTCAGCGACTGCCGTACCTCTATCGGATTCGACATATGTACGAAAGCACCCGCGGCGTTCACCGACGGATACCAAAAAGCGTTTAGCTTTTGATGCTCATTCCGAGCCCATTCCACTTCTTTCCCGGCTATTTTCAAGCTTTTATTTTCCTTATGAAGCAGGTCGAGAGATTGTTCCAAGCTTAAATCCACATCGTTCCCTTGGCTCCATGAAGCGCATGGAAGAAGATACAGCAAAAGAATACTGTAAGATACTATATTACTCACCATAAACTCATTTAGTAATTGACGTTCAGTTGGAGTAATAACAGCGAAAAAGGGAAGATTGTTTTTACTTCTTTTTCAAGTTGGGAAGGAACCAAGTAACCAGTCCTAAAAGAGGCATGAAGCCACATACGTTGTAGACAGCCTCTATTCCATAATGATCCGCCATATTTCCTAATACGGCCGAGGCTATACCCGCCACACCGAAAGCAAATCCAAAGAAAAGTCCCGAGATAAGACCTAATTTATAAGGAAGCAACTCTTGCGCATACAACAAAATAGCCGGGAACGCCGATGATAATACCAAACCCACGCAAAAACTAAGCACGATCGTCCAAGCGAATCCCACATGCGGCATCAACAAGCTAAATGGGGCTGCCCCTAGAATCGATCCCCAAATCACATATTTCCGTCCTATCTTATCACCGATAGGACCACCCGCCAAGGTTCCCATGGCCGTAGCGATCAGGAAGACGAACAAACAGATCTGCGAAGTCTGTACACTCACCCCGAATTTATGGATCAAGTAAAAGGTATAGTAACTATTCAAACTAGCCATATAGATATATTTAGAGAAAATCAAGGTCAGCAATATCGAGATCGAAAAGACTGTTTTTCCCAAAGAAAGAGGCATCTCCACATGCGTCTCGCCCGACTTCTTCTGCCATTTCACCCGACTCAAATACGCCTTATACCAACGGCAGATAGGAATCATCACCAAAATAGCGACGAATGCCAGTATAGAAAACAAAGCGATATGAGTCCGTCCATAAGGTGCCACCAATAAAGCAACCAGTAGCGGACCTAACGATCCGCCCAAATTACCACCCACTTGAAAAAGCGATTGCGCCAATCCCCTACGCCCTCCCGACGCTAGCGAGGTAATCCGGGACGCTTCCGGATGCAAAACCGAAGACCCGATACCTATCAAGAATACGGAGATCAAGACCCAATGGAGCGTAGAGGAAAAAGCGAGATTCAACAAGCCGACCAACGTAAAACTCATACCAATAGGTAACGACCAAGCCACGGGACGCTTATCAAAAACCAAACCGGTTATAGGCTGGAAAACAGAAGCGGATAATTGATAAACAAGCGTAATCAACCCGATTTGGGCGAAGCTCAACGCTAAATCATCCTTGAAAAGTGGATAAACCGCCGAGATAACGGATTGCAACGAATCATTCAAACAATGCGTAACGCTTAACGCCACCAATACCCGGAATGCTGTTTTATTTACCGGCTGTTGTTTAGAAACCTGCTCCATAACTATCTATATTTCTATTTCACCTCGTGCTCATTAACATTTCAAAAACCGCACAAAAAGTTAGCTAATTTCTAGAAAAACAAACCCTAAGAGCCTATTTTAACCATAGTTAATACAACTATTCTTTCGGTTCTTTTCATTTCTTTATGTTAATCGGCTTAATCTTAATACCTATGAGCCTTGTTTTCTCAGTGATACTTCAGAGCTGTATCCCGGAATGAGCATATATCTTATAACTCACTCCCAAAACAAACGCCAAAATCCCTTATCTGCCATCATTCCGACCCGAAGTTAAAGATCGAGATCATAAACGGGAACAGCCTCTGAAGTTTTTTATATTTATTCCTCTTCTTCTCCCTCGTTCGCCGAATGTAAGATAAAAGTAGTAGCGCCAATCGTTACGATCGTACCCTCCCCGATACGTACTTGTTCTTTTTTACCAACCAATACATTTTTCACAAAAGTCCCGGTCAAGCTAGGAAAGTCACGCACCATATAAACGAACTTGCCATTAGCGTCTTTCTTTACATTAATCACACAATGCTTACGCCCCATACTTGGATCGCTCGTGATAATAGGGACATCTACACCTTCCGTATCCTTATTACGGCGACCAATCACATTATCTCCCATCACTAATGGTAGGTCTTGCTTAAAAGCAAAACCGTTCTCGATAATGGTAATATAACCACAAGAGAAATCCGGCTCCTTCACCTCTTTTTCCTCACCGGTAGCCGTCTTCACCACCTTTCGGCCCAATTTGATCTTAAATTGCGCTCCACACTGCGGACAGACGAAGGCTAATACCTTCCCTTCCGGATATTTGGTCTCATCAAAAGACAACTGATTATCACATTTTGGACAGAATACTCTTTTCATACACTTAAATACAGGATCTAGTATTACAAACGGAGCGCAAATTTACGAAAAAACCTTCAGCTACACTCCTAAAATCTCATGGTTATGATTTTTTGAAACAAAAAAGGCCATCCATCACGGACAGCCAATCTCAATTGTTAACCTTAAATCTAATACCATGAAAAACACAGTGCAAATATAGAGGTTTTATGTTATGTAGCATAATGTTTTATTTGCAAATCTCATTTACTTAACCAGATTTAACAAAATCATGTTTTAAAACATACTCGTATAGCAATACAATTAAGCAATCCTCTCTATTATTTATACAACAAATGAATAATAATAACGATTGCACCGTAAGTTCAAAATTGTAGAAAAAGTTGAAAATCAAACATAATTATGTTGGAAAAATATGTTTTCGATATTGAGAAAGAGTCATTCCCGTCCGTTGACGAAAAAAACGATTCAATGTCGATTGAGACGGAAAATTAGTCAATATTGCGATCTCTTGTATATTTAATCGAGAGTCACGTAGCAACGACTTTACCTCTAACACTATATAGATAGATAAAAACTCCTTGGCTGAAATGCCACACCTTTCATTCATGATCGCACTTAAATAAGTTGTCGTTATATTCAATTTATCCGCATAAAATCCGACATTCTTGTGATTCTTGAAATTCTCTGCCACGAGACTACAGAAATCATAGATCAATTGCTCTTTTCTCAAACTAGTCCTGAAAGGGATTTTCTTACGCACTTTCACATAATAGTCGTAAACATCCATGTAAAAAATCCCCAAGTAACATATAATCCGCTCCCTCAGAAGCCCATTACCCCGATACCGCTCAAGCTCATTCTCTATCAATTTGCAAAATGATTGAAAACGCTCAATACCATTATTATCCTCTATATTATAGTAAAAATGATCCTTCACGAAAAAATGAAATCCCGGATCAAAATGACGTAAGGAACTTAATACATCCCCATGTAGTACATGTGGTATGATGATAAACTTCGCCGAGAAGTCCTCACTCACGTTCCGCATTGAGCATAACTGTCTCGGAAATAAGAAAATCAATTCATTCTTATTCCATACATGCTTATTATCAAGCAAATGAATGATCGCACTACCTCTATTACATACTGCTATTATCCCGTAATCCAAAAAAGAAGGTTCTGAAGTCAATGGACTATCTTCAATCTGTTCCGTAATAATAAAGTCTTTTTCTAATCCGCCTAAGAAACGATCACATGTATTATACCTATTCTCTTGCATATATTCTTATAAATTAAGGGAATACAAAATCTTACCTCCAACAACAATCAACAGAATAATATTATATTTTGTTCTGTCCGTTAAGGTCCCAAGTATATTCGTTTGATATTTTTCTTTCCTTACCCCCTCTTCTATTAGCCATCAAACCTTATATATCAATTGGTGCTAACAGCTAACCAAGGAAATCATAAAAAAACACAATACAAAATTATATAATAAAAAATTGACTATTAAATACATAACTAAACTAAAAGCGTACAAAAACACATCAATTGTATACAAAATCGAAACAGACAAAGAATAACCGAAAAAGATCATAAAAATACAGTTAGCTTCATTGACAAAGTAAGTTAACTTACTTTGCCGATGAAATTAGCTTACTTTGAAAGTATGGATGTTACCCTCGGAAAGGGGCGCTTAAGCAGTGTTCTCAAAAATTCGTGTATTCATGCCTCTATACAAAAAAGGCTATCCTCACGGACAGCCAATCTCAATTGTTAACCTTAAATCTAATACCATGAAAAACACAGTGCAAATATAGGCGGTTTTATGTTATGTAGCATACTAAATTATTTGCAAAATTCATTCACTTAACTCGATTTAACGAAATCATGCCCTAAAACATAGTTATTAACAAGAAAACTATTCGCTCAGATCTAATAACTTCCCAAGAAATCGTCGAGGGAACGAGGATCATCATCTGGCATCAATTCTTTTTTCAAACGGAATTTGCGTTTATAGATAGCGTCCTTCGTCACATTCAAGACCGACATCAGCTCCGCAGAGGTTAGCCGCAATTTGATCAAGCAACAAAACCGAATGGCATCCTCCGTCAAATCCGGATAAGCAACACGTAAACGACTGATAAAATCATCATAAAGAGTATTTACGATCTCGATCAAGTTTCTCCAATCTGAATCCGGCAATATCGTTTCCGATTTAGAAAGTATCTTCAGCTTCTTGAACGTATCCAACTGTTCCAGCAAACACTTCGCCAAACGCTCCTTTTCCTTGATCAAGGATTCCACGTCACGATGCGCTTTCCACTGAGCCGCATGCTGGTATTCCCTCAAGCATTTCTCCTTCGCTTCCAATTGCTCCTTGATGTGCGACATCTCACGACTATAACGTTGCATCAAGATTTCATTTTTATCCACAAGGCTCGCTATTTCTTTCAGTTCTTTCTCCTTTTTTGTCTTATAAAGGTGATAACGCAAAAAAGATAATAAAAGTAGGGCAAAAGCAACGATGATTAAAATGATCAGATAATAAATATCTACATAGAAATGCTTCGGTTCCGTTAGAATCGGGCTTAGAGCAGTACATGTGTGCAGCGCAAACTTCATATAAATAGTATTTATTATCTTAATACTTCCTTCTTAGAATTCCCTCTCTCCAAATCGCTTCCAAAAAGCCTGTCCCATATCCGATCAATTGGACAAAAGCCGCTATGATAGATAACAACGCAACGATTCCGTTCTTATTTCTCACTAAAGCGTCAAAAAAGATCAGCGAAATATAAAATAACAATAGCCCCCATACCCTTGGAACGAAAAAAGCGGAAATACATACCCCAAGCAGACCTACCACAAATAAGGCCGGCAGGCAATGTACCCATTTCAATGATTCCGGGTACTTCTGGTACAAGATAATCCTAGCGTACCCCGAATGCCATACTTGCCGGAAAAACTGGACGAAATTTGTTCTTCGCTTATGATAGACCCAAGCGCCCGGAAAATAACGGCATTTATAGCCTGCCGCAAAAATCCGGATACTAAAATCTATATCCTCTCCATAACGCATATCAGAGAAACCACCCAAGGCTTCATACACCTCTTTCCGTATTCCCATATTAAAACTCCGGGGATAGAATGCATCTAAATGCCTCCGGCTTCCTCGGATCCCTCCTGTCGTAAAGAAAGAAGTCATCGAGTAATTGACCGCTTTCTGTATAGCGGAAAAAGAAGAATGCGCCCTGTCGGCACCACCAAAGGCATCCACCTTATAGCGCATCAAGGACTCGTGTACTTGTTCCAGATAGCTGGCCGGAACGATACAATCCGAATCCAAGACAATCACGATCTCTCCTTCCGCATAACGTACCCCTTGATTGCGAGCCAAGCCCGGGCCTGAATTCTCTATATAGAAATAGCGAATCCTCAAGCGATCATTATAGGCATTGACTATGGGCTCACAAGGTATAGAAGAACCGTCGTCCACTACGATAACCTCAAAATGTACATATGTCTGCCGGGTAAGGCTGTTTAATAAATCGTCTATCTCCTCCGGACGATTGTAGACAGGAATAATAATTGAAAATACTTCCATTAAGCTAGATTTAATCTGCCGACAAAAGTAAAGAGTTAAAAAGCGTGTGTCAAAAAAGGGCACTGGACAAATAGAGGACATAGCTGGACATCGAATACCCCCTATTTTTTACCCCATAATAGAAAAACTGGACAAAAGCCATAAGATACGCTCAGTTTATCCATACGTAATATTCTATCTATCAACAATTTACAAAAATGCAATACTATCCGCTACTATTTGGACAAAGACTGGACGCACACAATATTATTTCATTCGCACATCTGCCCCCCACATTAATTTTTCCCGAAGCGTCTGATAAAAAGTATGGTTATAGCGTTTGATGACTTTCGTCGTATAATCGGCCTTGCTCATCTTTAATTCGATACCTGCCGGGAATATTTCCGAACGTCCATCCAAAGAGATCAGAAAATATTTATTCCGGCTCTCTACCCGAAGCGTTATTATATCTGAATCCGGAATCACCAACGGACGCACGTTCAAGGAATGCGGAGCGACCGGACTCAAGACAATGCTATTACTTTGCGGGACGATAATCGGCCCATTTACGCTCATCGAATAGGCCGTGGAACCGGTAGGTGTAGCCACTACCAAACCATCCGCCTGATAAGAAGTCAGATATTCCCCATTCAAGAATGTATGAATCGTAATCATCGAGGAACTATCACGCTTCAGCACGGCGATCTCGTTCAAGGCGTAATTATATCCGCGAAACGCACGGTCTTCCGTATATAAACGCAAGAGGGTTCGTTCCTCTACCTTATAGTAATTCTTAAAAATCTCATCCAGCGTATCCTCAACCTCATTACTGCTGACATCCGCAAGGAAGCCTAGCCGTCCGGTATTAATACCTAAAATAGGAATATCCTGTTTATTTACCCGGGCCGCCGTACGAAGGAACGTACCATCTCCTCCCACGCTAAGCGCTATATCCAGATCAAACTCATCACCCACTAATAGCCCGCTCACCACTGGCTCAAAACCAAAAGCATCGGTAAGGAATGTATAAAAAGGGCTGTCCACATAAATATCAGCCTCTTGTTCACGAAGCTTCTCAAACAGGCGTTTAATCAGATTCTGTCTCTCGATCTGATATTCACTTCCAAATATTCCAACTTTCATTCTACGCTCCTTACTTTACATATTCATATAATGTAATAACTCATTCATCCGCTGCTGCAACATATCATCCACCATCCCCTTCTCCATAAAATGATAAAGCACCGTATAATTGAAACGCTCGAAACTACGGATCACGGGAGAGGCATCTTCCAAATCAATCTTAAGGGTTATAAGCAGACGGCCCGTATCTTTATCTTGATGGGATAGCAAACTAAGGACATGGGCATTATTCGCCTCTACCAAACGGGCGATATCCGTTAATGAATAATCCTGTGGCATCATTTCCAATACGATCACGCTTCCAGCCGCCTCCGCATTACATAGCTCGGATAAAGCATCTACCAAACGATCCCGGGTAATCGCCCCCAAATAAGTTCCGTCCACGGAAACCACAGGCAACAGGCTCAATCCATATCGGGTTATCATTGCCAACGCTTCATGTAAATGTCCATTTTCCGAAATCGCCGGAGCGAATAAAACCGGCTCACCGATCGTAGCCGAAGGATCCGGCATCGCCAATAAGTCTTTTTCCGACACTAAACACTGGTATGCGTTATCACTCAATAACGGAAGATGCTTGAGTTTAAAATCCTCCATTAACGCCAACGCATATTCCGCTGTGTCAAAACTTTTTAACACCGGAATTTCCTTTGTTATGAAATCTTTCACCAACATTATTCTGTTAATTCCCTAAATCCTGCTAAATTTGCCGATACTTTTGTGCAAATGTAATGAAAGAAAAAAGATATACGATATACAATGACAAATTTAAGTGTAAACATTAACAAGGTTGCTACTATTCGTAACGCGAGAGGTGGCAATATGCCAAACGTGCTGAAAGTAGCGCAAGACTGTGAATTATTCGGGGCACAAGGAATTACGGTTCATCCCCGTCCGGATGAACGACACATACGCTATAGCGATGTTTATGGACTAAAACCTCTTATCCGGACAGAATTTAACATAGAAGGTTATCCTTGTGATAAATTCATCGACTTGGTATTGAAGGTAAAACCGACCCAAGTCACACTGGTTCCGGACGCTCCGGATGCCATCACGTCGAACTCAGGTTGGAACGTAAAGGACAATTTCGATTACTTAAGCGAATTGGTAGATACCTTTACCTCACAAGGAATCCGTACATCCATCTTCGTCGGAACAGACTTGGCGAATATCGAACTAGCGGCGAAAACAGGTACGGACCGTATTGAATTATATACGGAACCTTATGCGACCTATTATCCGGAAGATCGTGACAAAGCGATCGCTCCTTTTGTCGAGGCCGCGCAATTAGCTAAAAACTTAGGATTAGGCGTAAACGCCGGACACGATTTGAGCTTAGAAAATCTGGCTTTCTTCAACAAGAATATCCCTTGGCTGGAGGAGGTTTCTATCGGCCATGCCTTGATTTGTGATGCGCTCTACCATGGTTTACAAGAGACGATCGCTTTATACAAGGCATGCTTGAATAGTTGACAAGTGACAGTTTATAGTTATAAATCATAAATTATAATTCATAATTCGAAACAATGAGTATTTTACTTTCACTACAGGCCGTGGGTTCTCAGGCGGCAGATCAAATGCCGGATTTAACGGCTGTAACCGTTCCTACGGAAGCGGAAATCAATGTGATAGACCTTGCCTTTAAGGGAGGTTGGATTATGGTGGTATTGTTACTGCTCTCTCTGATGGCTATTTATATTTTTGTTCAACGTCTGATCATCATTCGCCGTGCGGGAAAAGAAGACGAGACGTTCATGAATCGTATCAAAGACTATATTCACGAGGGAAAAGTGGACTCGGCTCTCAATTTATGCAGGAGCACCAACACGCCTTCCGCTCGTATGATCGAGAAAGGTATTACCCGTTTGGGCCGTCCGATGAACGATGTACTCGTAGCGATTGAGAATGTCGGAAATTTGGAGATCGCTAAACTGGAAAAAGGTTTCCCCTTGATCGCGACGACCGCCGCCGGAGCTCCCATGCTTGGTTTCCTTGGGACAGTAACCGGTATGGTACGTGCTTTCTTCGATATGGCAAACGCAGGCACCAATGTTGATGTCTCCCTATTATCCGGTGGTATCTATGAGGCCTTGGTAACAACTGTTGGTGGTCTGGTTGTTGGTATTATTACATTGTTCGCGTACAACTATCTGGTATCTCAAGTAGATAACGTCGTGAACAAGATGGAGGCTCGTACGATGGAATTCATGGATTTATTAAATGAACCGGCTAATTAATTGAAAATTGAGAATTGAAAATTAAAAATGAGCCAACTCTCCTCTATTTAATTTTCAATTCTCCATTTTCAATTTTCAATTATAAAAAATTATGGCTCTAAAAAGAAGAACAAAGGTAAACGAAGCGTTCAGCATGGCCTCTATGACCGACGTCATATTCCTCTTGCTGATCTTCTTCATGGTTACCTCTACCGTAGTAATCCCGAACGCCATCAAGGTTACCTTGCCGCAAGCGCAAAAGCAGACAGCGGCGAAACCTCTTACGAGGGTAACGATAGACGCGAACTTGAATTACTACGTGGCATTTGGAAAGCAAAAAGAGGTACAGGTCTCATTTGATGAGATCACTCCTTTCTTGCAAGATAGTTACGCGAAGGAACCGGAGATGTTCGTCGCCTTATATGCCGACGAAACCGTGCCTTACAAAGAGATTGTAAAGATACTGAATATAGCGAACGAGAATAAATTCAAGATGGTGCTTGCCACCCGTCCGCAGAAATAACAGATATGAGACTGAATAAGGATGACATATACAGTTTGATCGGTACCGTTGCTTTTCACGGTGTCATTCTACTGATACTTTGGTTTACCGTATTGAAAACCGAGGTACCGGACGAAGACGGGGGTGTACTCGTTAATTTCGGGAATGTAGATGCCGCCGCCGGAATGTTCGAGCCTAAGTATACCGGGCAAGAACCACCTCAGGAAACGACCACTCCCCCTCCTCCCGTACCGGAGCCGCAAGTGGAAACGCCCAAGCAGGAACTCATCACTCAAGATATCGAGGAAAGCGTAGCCCTTGAGGACGCTAAAAAGAAGAAAGAGGAAGAGAAACGCAAGAAACAAGAGGCTGAGAAGAAACGGAAAGAAGAGGAGGAGAAAGAACGTATCCGCCGGGAAGAAGCCGAGAAGAAACGTCTGGCCGAGGAACGCCGCAAGAAGGAACAAGCCATTAGCAACAAGGTGGCCGGAGCTTTTGGTATGGGAAACGCCGAGGGTAACAGCCAAGGTGACGCTGAAAGCGGAACCGGTAACCAAGGAAGTCCGTTCGGTAACTCTGATCACGGGGCGAATGAAGGCGTAGGCGGTTACGGATCATTTAATTTGAACGGCCGTTCCATTGGTGCCGGAGGTCTCCCCCGTCCCGCTTACACGATCCAAGAAGAAGGTCGTATTGTTATCAATATAACCGTAGATCCGAAAGGCAATGTTATATTTGCCGAGGTAGGCCGGGGAACCAATATCGACAACGCCTCCATGCGTAAAAGCGCTTTGGACGCGGCTCGAAAGGCGAAGTTCAACAGTATCAGCGGCGCTAATAACCAGAGTGGTACTATTACTTACGTGTACAAATTTAAATAATTGAATCTTATGAAGAAAGCGATCGTATTCTTAGCGAATGGCTTCGAGGAAATGGAAGCCACGGGAACCGTAGACATTTTGCGTCGCGGAGGTATAGACACGAAAACAGTCTCCATCACAGACGACCGTAAAGTGGTGGGTGCCCATCATATGGAATACAGGGCAGATGCCCTACTTTCCGAGACCGACCTTTCGGGTATAGACGCCTTGATCTTACCGGGAGGTATGCCCGGAGCATCCCATCTAAACGAGTCTGAAGCGGTAAAGGAGGCCTTATTGCAACAATATCGCCAAGGAGGTATCGTAGCCGCTATCTGCGCCGCCCCGATGGTATTGGGTAGTCTTGGCTTATTAAAAGGCCGTAAAGCGACTTGCTACCCCGGGTTCGAACCGAAATTGATTGGTGCCACCGTAACAGGCGAGGCTGTCGAGGTAGATGGAAATGTGGTAACCGGTAGAGGACCGGGCTTGGTATTCAATTTTGGCCTAGCTTTAGTATCTGTACTAAAAGGTGACGCGGTTGCGGAGGAAGTTGCGGCCGGATTACTATTATAAGATTTAGATCATCAGTCGAAACCCAATAGAATAGGGAACGTAATCCATTGAGTTATGTTTCCTATTCCATTGAGTTTTATCACCTATCCTATTGACTTACGAGATATCCCCCAAAGAGCTCACTGCCCTATTCTATTTTGATCGTTTCAACCGCTTGTCGCTTCGTCCCATCCATGGATACCGCACGATAACGAACCGTGGAGAAATCAATGGAACGTAAATCTATATTCCGAATAACGCTATTGTACATCGTACGGTAATAAATCACATGGTTTCGCATATCCGTAACCGAAGTCCATTGAGTAGCGCTCGGTATATCGCAAGGTACTTGCCCTAATGGGAATTCGATCCCTACGGGAATATCAAAATTATTCAATATCTGGAAACACTGGAAGACCGTTTCCAATGCGGTTTCTTGTTGTGGGGCCGAAGCTTGGTAAAAAGCCGCACGAACGAAACGTGACGGTGGAGTTACGTCGCCCGGAATCCCAAGGAAACCGCTTCCCGCACCAAATGAAGACAACTCGATATTTCCTAATTGTTGATTGGGGGCCGTACCCGGGAAAAGATTAACATAATTATTCAGGTTCGTCAGATGCCACTCGAAACTGGGAGAATTAGTCAGAACTCCTAACGTATTCTCATAGAAGTGTAGCTCACCCTTAATAATCTCAAGAACCAGTTGACGCCCCGACGGCTCGGCAAACCGCCAATGAACGGTAGACGCACGGGGATCTATATTGATAACATGCACTTTCTTAACAGCCTCTTTCACCTCCTCTACATTTGAACATTCCCCCAACAGCCAAGACACTAATTGCAGATCAGAGATACTTTTATCCCGAACTGCGGCATTATATTTCTCATATTCACCGTACTTTGGAAAATAAAACAATCCAGCCGATAACCCAACCTCATTGAGTCCTTCGGCGATAAATTCCTTTTGCTCCACTGCCAAGCCCACATATCCATAACGTGCCGTGAAAGTCATTCCATCAACCCCATCCGGGGTATACGATCGTTCGGTGTATCCTCTTGGAACCACGACATACTGGCTGTTCAAATTACTTCCACCCCATTCTATCGTACGTGCTACAATAGTCGTACTGTCCTTGCTTTTTAAGGTAATACCGGTGCAAGCCTCTGCAGCGGAAGGATTAATAAGCAAGCCGGCAATCGCAAATAAAATAAAGAAATATCTCATAAGTATCATTTTTGATAAAAACAAGCGACAGGAGAAGGTTGTTTTCAAGATTTCAAGACTTTTTTGTATGTTTGCGGTCATTTTATCAAAAAGTATAATATGAATAATAATCTAAAAGGTTTCGCTTATGGAATAGCGACTTCTGTTACATTCGGTTTAATCCCTTTGTTTACATTGCCTCTTATGGAGAAGGGTATGCGGTTTGATTCGATATTGTTCTATCGTTTCTTATTCGCGGCCATCGCCTTATCGGGTATGCTTCTAGCGAAAAAGGAATCTTTTAGAACAGAGATACGAAACCTACCGATATTGATTTTATTAGGCGCTTTCTATACAGGTTCGGCTATGTTCCTGTTTTGGGGATATAATTTTATGGCGGCAGGAATCGCGACAACTCTACATTTTACATATCCAATATTTGTAACCCTTTTCATGCTTTTTGTATTTAAAGAAAAAACATCATGGATCACGCTTTTAGCGATCGGACTCGCTATTTGTGGAGTAGCCCGCCTATCAATCGATGGAGGCGAGATGCAATTAAACGGGTTAGGCGTGATCATCGTATTACTTTCCGCGGTCGCTTATGCCCTCTATATCGTAACCGTCAATAAATCAAGGGTACATGATATGCCGGGACGAAAACTTACGTTCTATGTATTTATCGTCAGTACCTCTTTATTTTTCATAAAAGCGCAGGCAGGAACAGGAATCCAACCCATTCCAGACCTGCCCTCTTTTATTAACCTCGTCTTATTAGCCTTCTTGCCAACCGTAATATCTAACATTACATTGGTACAAGCCGTACACCATATCGGTTCCACCCTAACTTCCGTACTGGGAGCAACAGAACCCGTGACAGCCGTCTGCGTAGGTGTTTTAGTCTTTGGAGAGCCTTTCACCCCTCACCTCGCTTTAGGAATCTTACTGATTATCGTAGCGGTTACATTGATTATCCTGTCCAAATCCATACAGAAAAGTCTCCATGAGGCCAAGCGATTGTTCAAAGCACGGCACATCTTAAGAACCAAATAACAATACAACTGAAAGCAATACGGCATAGATAAATACATTCCGTGCCGTATGCCCTAAAGTTCTATTAAGCTCACGGCCTTGATACTGTTTCATCTCCAGCCATGTGGCGGCAAACAGCACGCTAAAAGCCGCGAACAAACAAACAAGCCAAGGTGAGGCATCCATCAATAAAGGAAGAGTTATCAAGACAGCCAATATACCGTTCAGCAAATAAGTTACCAACCCGAACGTACGCCCGAATAGCACAATCGTAGTCCGTTTACGAGCCGCCTTATCTTGCTCATAATCCCGGTAATTATTCACGATCAAAATATTAGCGGACAACAGCCCCAATGACAACGAAAGCAAGAATGACAATAAGGAAAACGATAATGCTTGTACATAATACGTAAAACAAACCGGAATAATCCCATAAAACAATACGACACACACATCCCCCAGCCCGTTATAAGCCAAAGGAAACGGCCCTGCTGAATAAGCCAAGACACAAATCGCGATAGCAATTCCTACACCGATGAGCTCCCAGCCGGCAAAGAACAACAAGAAACAGCCACATAGACAAGAAAGCCCCAACGTGATAAAAGTCCCCCATAGCATTGCCTTAGGAGTTATCCAACCGGAAGCCACCGCTCGCTCCGGGCCTAACCGGTCCTCCTTATCCGCCCCCTTCTTAAAATCAAAATAATCATTGGCAAAATTACTGGCTATCTGGGCGAGTAAAGCCACCAAAACACAAAGGATCGCCGGAGCCAATTTAAATACTCCATCCCTGTAAGCCAGCGCACACCCAACTAATACCGGACTAAATGATGCCGGCAACGTTTTCGGACGTGCCGCCTCTAACCAAGCTTGAATTCTCGATCTGTTATTCTCCATTCTATTGTTTTATTCTTAAAATAACTACAAAAATAAAAAACAAATAACATATACTGTTGTTATTATCTAAAGAAATACTCGTATATTTGCGCCATGAAGAATTTTCTATTCATATTAGGTCTGTTGATTAGCTTCATGCTGTTTGCTCCCGAAGAAGGGACAAAGAGTATGGATGAGGTTATGTCTGCGACTAAAGAGGCCGTTATGAAAGAAAAAAACACGGCAGATGCCCAACGTCGTTTCGAAGTATTAAGTAACGAGCTGAAAAGCAGCAACTGCTTAACTCCCCGCAGGATTTCACAAACGACAAACAACACTATCGAAATACGGATATGGAAAAATATGGAGAAATCCCTTCAAGACATGCGTTTGAGAGGAGTAAATCAACTTCATAGAGTATCTCAACATATATCCACTTATCAGATCATAAATTTATCCACACTTCTGTGTCGTATGGGAGAGCATGTCTTTGCCCTACGAAAACTCATTATTTAGTTTTTAATTGTTTCATATTTGTATCTTTCGGTAAGTCATTGATATGTCTTATCGGTAGGAATATTGCATTTATTAAATCAATATTTCCGGGGAGTTATTGCCCATTTACATTATTATAAACAATTAAAAATTACAATTATGACAACTAATAAATCAGGTAAAATACGTATATATCTTTATGTTCTTCTAACAATCGCAGGTTGTGTATTCGCATGCAGTTCTATCATCCCTAACGACTATATTAAATTAGTAGTAGTTATGGGCACTCTATGTGTTGGTCTATATGGCATAATGAAAGGACTGAGTAGTACCGGGACGTCATCGGAAGAGGAAGTCTTGGAAAAAGAATAATAAAATACAACAATTATCGAACCCTAAAAAATCAAGAAGATCATGAAAATAAATAAAGACTTGGTAGATGCGGTCATGATGGTTTCATTTATCGTATTGGTATTAGTAGGAACCACGACATTTGACAATGAGGTTGCTAAAGATGTAACCATGGGATCCCTCGGTGTGATTACGGTAGCGATGTTAGTTCTTCGCGTCATAGGATCACGCCAAAAGGAAGAGGAAGAAGCCTTTTAGTAGTTAGTCCATTGGTTTCCTGTTGTTGTCCCGGGGTGACCCGGGATTATCTGAGATACGTTTTTCTACCTACATTATAATAACTTGCTGTTTGACTTGGGTATAGCGTTTTTACGCTTGACAACAGGAAACCGGACTTATATACCTTACACTTTTCGACTGAACTTTTTCTCTTTAACAAGACAAACCGCAGCGGCGGCGAAAAACAAGAAAATACCACCCGTCAACAAAGCGAATACGGCATGCCCATGATAAACATTACGTACAATCCATCCATGAATGATTCCATTCGTGATCTGAGGTATCGTTATAAAGAAATTAAATATACCCATATAAGTACCCATCTTATCTGCGGGAAGACTATCGGAAAGAATAGCATAAGGCATCGCCAATATACTTGCCCACGCTATACCGATGCCAATCATGGAAAAGACCATCATTCCTGTGCTATTCAACAAATAGAGAGAAACCAGCCCTGCCCCTCCTAGGCATAAACAGAGGGCATGAGTCATTTTCCGACCTAAATGACGGGCAATCGGGATCAATAATAAAGCGAATAACATCGCCACAAAATTATAGATACTGAATAACTCACCTACCTTATCGCCAGCCATCGCATATTCGGCGGAAGCAGGATCTGTTGCCCCATATACATGTTCAGCGATAGCAGGCGTAGAATAAACCCACATGGAATACAAGGCAAACCAAGCGAAAAACTGGCATAGACCTAACTGTAACATTATTTTAGGCATATGAAAGATATCATGCATGATCTCCATAAAGCCATTGCTATCCCGCCTTTTTTCAATGACCTCACCACCGGAAAGCCGAAACTCAGCCATCTCTTCCGGGGAATATTCCTTTGTCTTAAAAATTGTCCATAATACGCTCGCTAATAAAATCGCCGCACCGGCATAAAAGGCGAATTTAACATTATCGGCAACCTCACCAGCAACCGCCGTATTAGATAAACCAAACACCTTATTCATAATACTCGGCAACAAGGAACCAACGACAGCACCGATGCCGATCAAGAAAGTCTGGATCGAGAAGCCAGTCGTATGCTGCTCATCGGGTAGCATATCCCCTACCAAGGCACGGAAAGGCTCCATCGTTACATTGATGGAAGCATCCATGATCATCAACATACCCGCACCAATCAATACGGGAGATAAAATAGCCGTCTCTGTACCGGGTGACAAGAACAATCCCGCATTCGGCATCAATATCAAGGCAATCGTCGTAAAGATAGCTCCTACCAGAAAAAACGGACGCCGACGTCCTAAACGGCACCAAGTTTGGTCGGAATAATGACCAATGATAGGTTGTATGATCATACCTGTCAGCGGAGCCGCTAACCAAAATAAGGATAGTTGCTCTACATCCGCTCCATAGGTTTGAAGTATTCTACTTGAATTTGCGTTCTGAAGGGCGAAACCGAATTGAATGCCCAAGAAACCGAAAGTTAGATTCCAAATTTGCCAAAAACTCAAAAATGGTTTTGTTTTCATGAGAATTATGTTTTTTAAGGTATTTATTTGTTTGGTGACAAACATACGGAATTATTCCGAAACAGGACGTCGTCCCTATTCAAATTCATGCAAAGAAGTAAAGCAAACGTTTTCGGAAGCCACTTTTTTAACGGGTAGACTGTCTCACCACCAGATTTGTCTTGATAATCTTGCTCACGATACGATCCCCGTCACGTACGCCATTCAAACGTTCTATCAGCAAACGCATAGCGATAGCTCCCAACTCATAACCATGTTGATCCACGGAAGTCAGCAGGGGATCGCTAACTTCCGCTAAGCTATTATTCGTAAACCCACAAATCGAAACCTCATCGGGTATCCTCAATCCCTTGGCCTTTACAACATTCAGCACCCCTATAGCGGTCTCATCATTTACGGCGAAGAACGCATCCGGACGATTGGGTAACGACAATAATTCCGGGGTCAACCGAAGCGCCTCGGTATAATTATCACAAATCTTGATTAACTCTTTATCTACCGGTAATCCATTTTTACGCAAAGCATCCTTATACCCCATCCTACGATTATTAGAGATCGCTAAATGAGAAGGAGATCCGAAAAAGGCGATTCGCCGACAACCGGTACGAATCAGGTACTCAACAGCGGAGCAAACCCCGGCATAATCATCAACGACCACCCGGTCTGTCAAGATCCCCGTGCATATACGATCGAAAAACACCATGGGTATATCGCTATCGATTAGTTCTTGGAAATGGTTGTAGATCGTCGTTGTTTTCGCGACAGAAGCCAAGACACCGCAAACACGTGCTTCCAATAAAGCTCGCGCACCTTTTACTTCTTTCTCATAATTCTCATTACTTTGACAAATAATAACACGATACCCTCCCTTTTCCGCCTCATCCTCTATACCGGATAAAACGGAAGAAAAGAAATAATGTACGATCTGCGGTAAAATAACACCGATTGTTTTCGTATTATTTGTCCGTAAACTCAAGGCTAAGGCATTGGGTTTATATTTATGTTCACGAGCGTAAGCATTCACTATATTCTTGGTCTCTTGACTGATATCCGGATGATCAGCCAAAGAACGAGAGACTGTTGACGGAGAAATATGCAAGGCCTTCGCTATATCCTTTATCGTGATTGGACGCTTTTTCATGGTTATCTTTTTTATAAAATCAAAGATATATATTTACATCATACAATGCAAACGTTTGCGAGAACGTTTGGAGGACGATTATTGATAAAAGCGATACTTACACGGATGAAACACGTTCCAAAAGATATGTTTTAGAGCATACTTTTGTTAAATCACGTTAAGTATATGAGATTTCCAAACTATTTATTATGCTATATAACATAATATATCTACATTTGCACTGTGTTTTTCATGGTATTAGATTTAAGGTTAACAATTAAGATTGGCTGTCCGTGATGGATAGCCTTTTTTGTTTCCTCTTTCCTACGATTAGTAGTCATATGTAAAGCTCGCCCTTAAATTTTACGGAATCAATATCCATTCTTTCGTTTCTATGTTCTATTTTTATTATCTTGAATAATAAGTATTTATTAATTCCTATATTTGAGACGAATTACCGATTAGATATGGAAAAGGAAATGCTCACATTCGATATCACGAACGATTTTATCGTCGGAGATCGTATCACAAAAGAGACGCTAAACAAATACAGCAAGCTGCCTCATAAAATAAAGGCAGGATTGTTTCTCCTTTGTGTAGAAGGTTCCGTGCAAGCTTCTATCAATCTAGCGAAGTATACGATTAACAAATATGATTTCGTGACCTTAGTGCCCAGTAATTTTATCCAGTTCCATGAAATATCAGACGACGCACGTTTCTATTTCGCCGGATTCTCTTCGGAGTTTATGACAAACATCAATTTTATTAAATCAACCATGAGCTTTCTTCCCGTTATCACGGAACATCCGATCATGCCACTCGAAGAATCTGTAGCTCAGTTATATATTGACGGATACCGTTTATTGATACGTGCGCAATCCTTATCCCCGTCTTATTCCATGGTAAATAAAAACCTAGTCATCGCTTATCTCACGATATTCATGCAAGGGACGGCCGAGTTATATAAAAATCATAGCCATTGGACAAATGGAATCCGTACGCGTACCAATGAGATTTACCGTAAGTTTATCCAACTTGTCGTAGAGCATTATACCACCGAGCACAGCGTTTCTTTTTACTCCGCTCAATTAAATTTGTCGTTACCTCATTTCTGCACGACTATTAAGAAAGCGATCGGACTTACTCCCTTGGAAATCATTTCCTCCATTATCACGATGGATGCCAAGGCACAATTAAGATCGACAGACTTAACCGTAAAAGAGATCGCTTTCTCTTTAGGCTTTAACAACCTGTCTTTTTTCAACAAATATTTCAGGCAGCATACGGGAATGACACCTCAAGAATACAGAAGGATGAAAATACCCTCAAGCACCTAAAAAAAGGAAGTATGCTTTTTCACACAACATACTTCCCTCATTTATATAAAACCTGTATTCGGATTACCAAATAACTACCCGATCCGCCGGAGCCATAAACATCGGATCACCCTCTTTAATGTCAAAAGCGGCATAGAACGGGGCAATATTACGCAAGGCGGCGTTCACACGCCATTTTCCCAATGAGTGCGGGTCGATCTTGGTACGACGACGGATCTCCTCGGGACGGATATTTTGTCCCCACAACGTCGCATATCCCAAGAAGAAACGTTGCTCATTCGTGAAGCCATCGATCGGGGCCGGAGTCTCTTTGCCCTTCAAGCTATTCAAATAAGCTTGGTGAGCGACCAACAAACCTCCGTGGTCGGCGATATTCTCACCCAACGTAAAACGTCCGTTGGCATGAAGCGTATCTATTACGATAATCTGGTCATATTGATCAACCAATTTATCAGCACGCTCCTTGAAACGAACAGCATCCTCGGCAGTCCACCAATCGATCAAATTACCATCCTTATCGTAGTTACGTCCCTGATCATCGAATCCATGCGTCATCTCATGGCCGATTACCACGCCGATAGCGCCATAGTTCACCGCGTCGTCGGCATCCGGATTAAAGAATGGAGGCTGAAGGATCGCGGCCGGGAAACAGATCTCATTCGTAGTCGGATTGTAATAAGCGTTCACGGTCTGCGGATTCATATGCCAACGAGACTTATCGACCGGCTTATCCACGTCCGCCAATTGATAGGCCATATCGAAGATGTTAGAACGGCGAACATTCGCCCAATAAGAATCGTCCTTGATCTCCAAACCACTATAATCACGCCATTTGTCCGGATAACCAATTTTCACCGTAAAAGCGGCCAATTTCTCTTGCGCTTTCGCCTTAGTCGTATCGCTCATCCATTCCAAGCCGTTGATCCGCTCGCTCAAAGCGGTCTGCAAATTCCCCACCAGCGCTAACATCTTTTCCTTGGAAGAAGCCGGGAAGTATTTCTCTACATACATCTCGCCGACAGCCTCGCCCAACGCACCGTTTACCGTATTCAACGAACGCTTCCAACGAGGTTGTTGTTCCTGCTTTCCGGACATTACCTTTCCATAGAACTCAAAATCAGCGTCTACAAAATCATCACTTAGGTATGGAGCCGCCGCGCTCAACAAATTAAACGCCAAATAATATTTTTGCTCATCGACCGTCGTATTCCGCAAAGCCTTATTCATATCCTTATAGAAGTTGATTTGCTTCGCGTCCAATTCTTTCAGCCCGGCTAATCCCATGGATTCAAAATATACATCCCAATCCAACGGGGACTCTATTTTCTTGAAATCCTCGTAAGCCAATTTATTATAGTTTTTCTGGGAGTCACGCAAATCCTCACGGCCATAAGAGATCTCAGCGATAGCTTTCTCTATTTTCATCACGGCATCCACCGCCGCATCCGCTTGCTCCGGACTTGAGCCGGCCAATGTAAATAATTTATTTATATAAGCCCTGTAAGCATCACGCATCTTGGCGGAGCCTTCATCTTCCAACAAATAATAATCCCGATCGCCCATTCCGATACCAGCCTGATACAGCTGGACGATATTCATGGCACTATTCTTCTCGTCAGCGTCCACGAACAAAGCGAAGAACGGAGCCATGCCTTCCTTATGAAGCGTAGCCACCATCTTAGAGACATCCGATTTCGTCGCCAGCGCATTGATAGCGGCCAGTTCCTCTTTGATAGGAGCCACTCCATCGGCATTCAACTTCGTGCTATCCAATCCCATCGCATACAAAGCGCCGATCTTCCCGGCGACACTGCCCGCCTCATGGGGCGTAGCGCTAAGTTCCTCGATCAATACCCGGAGCTGCTCTTGGTTATTCTCTAGTAATTGGTCGAAAGTTCCGAAACGAGCGTATTCCGGTTTCAAAGGATTATTCTTAATCCATCCACCACAAGCGTATTCATAAAAATCCGTACCTGCGGCAACCGTGGTATCCATATTCGCAGGATTAATAGCAGCGATCTTCACTACCTCTTTCGGAGGAGTGTTACAACTCGCTAAAGCGACTATCCCAGCCGCTAAAAACGGAAACATTTTTCTCTTTCTCATTTTGTTTAGTCTTTTGCCTTAAAACCTTACAAAGATACGATAAATACACAAAAGAAAAACATGTACGTGTTTCTTTTAAAACATGTACGACTTTTTCCGAAAACACGTACGTGTTTTTCGAACGATAAAAGGATTCATGTATTCAAGAATAAGTGTATCTTTGCCAACAAATCATTTATATCATGAAGAAACTAATAATCAGCGTTTGGGCATTTATCGCCCTTCCCTTATTCGCTCAGCGAGACGCGAATATCCGTATTTATCCGGAGCAAGGTAACCAACAGATCAGTAAACATATTTACGGGCAATTCGCCGAACATCTAGGGAGTTGTATCTACGGTGGCTTATGGGTGGGGCCGGAGTCCGACATCCCTAATACCCAAGGATACCGTACGGATGTCTTGAACGCGTTGAAGAAACTACAGATCCCGAACTTACGTTGGCCGGGCGGTTGCTTCGCCGACGAATATCATTGGATGGATGGAATCGGCCCCAAGGAAAATCGCCCGAAAATGGTGAATAATAACTGGGGAGGGACGATTGAGGATAATAGTTTTGGAACCCATGAGTTCTTGAATCTATGTGAGTTATTAGGTTGTGAGCCTTACATCAGCGGAAACGTGGGAAGCGGTACGGTTGAGGAAATGGCTAAATGGGTGGAATACATGACCTCGGAAGGAGACAGCCCAATGGCCAACCTACGCCGGAAAAATGGCCGGGATAAGGCATGGAAAGTCAAGTTTTTCGGCGTTGGGAACGAGAGTTGGGGATGCGGGGGCAGTATGCGACCGGAATATTATTCCGACCTTTACCGTCGTTACTCTACGTATTGCCGTAACTATGATAGCAATGTCTTGTTCAAGATCGCCAGCGGTGCCAGCGATTATGATTACAACTGGACCGAGACGCTGATGAAACAAATCGGCGGACGCATGGATGGTATCTCTTTACATTATTATACAGTAGGAGATTGGAACAATAAAGGCTCCGCTACCGATTTCAACACGGAGGATTATTACTGGACCTTAGGAAAATGCCTTGAGATAGAGGATGTCGTTAAAAAGCATATCGCTATCATGGATAAATACGACCCGAAGAAAAATATAGCCCTCATGGTAGACGAATGGGGCACTTGGTGGGATGTGGAACCCGGTACGATCCCCGGCCATCTGTTCCAGCAAAACACGATGCGCGACGCTTTCGTGGCCGCTCTTACCCTACATGTCTTCCACAAATATACGGATCGGGTGAAAATGACCAATATCGCACAGATTGTCAATGTATTGCAGTCCATGATCCTCACGAAAGGCAAGGACATGGTGCTTACGCCTACTTACCATGTGTTCGAGATGTACAAGGTTCATCAAGACGCTACCTTTTTGCCGATGGACTTAATCTGCGACAAGGAGAAAGTAAGAGACAACCGGGAAGTGCCGGTCGTAAGCGCCTCCGCATCCCGGGACTCGCAGGGTAAAATCCATATCTCGTTGGCGAACGTAGATCCCCGGCAAAGCGAGAACATCCATATCGACCTGCAAAACGTAACGATAAAGAGCGTGAACGGGCGTATCCTGACAGCGTCCTCCATAAACGACTATAACACATTCGATTCGCCGGAGAAGGTCAAGCCGGAAGTTTTCAAGGGAGCCAAGGTGGAAAAGGGAAAGTTAAGCGTCAGCCTGCCTCCCATGTCGATCGTCGTATTAGAAGTTTTATAAAAAGACGGACAATAACATGGCAATGTTTCTATAATTATTAACTTTGCCCGAAGAATTAAAAAACACATTAAAGAAACGCATTATGAAACCTACATTATTTGTATTGGCAGCCGGAATGGGTAGTCGTTATGGAGGATTAAAACAATTGGACGGCCTAGGTCCCAATGGCGAGACCATCATGGACTATTCTATTTTCGATGCTATTCGTGGCGGGTTCGGTAAACTTGTATTCGTTATCCGCAAATCTTTCGAGAAAGACTTCCGTGAGAAAATCATCTCCAAATATGAGAACCATATCCCGGTTGAAGTCGTATTCCAAGATTTGAACGATCTTCCGGAGGGCTTCACTTGCCCGGAGGGACGTGAGAAACCGTGGGGAACCAACCATGCCGTATTGATGGGCAAGAAGGTTATCAATGAGCCTTTCGCCGTAATCAACGCCGATGATTTCTACGGACGTGACAGCTTCGCCGTATTAGGCAAGCAATTGTCTGAGATGGATGGCAAGAAGAATGATTATTGCATGGTAGGCTACCGTGTAGGTAATACGTTGAGCGAGAGCGGTTCCGTGGCACGTGGTGTTTGCGCCACGAACGAGGAAGGTTATCTGACAGGCGTCGTGGAGCGTACCGCTATCGAACGTATCGACGGAGATATCCAGTTTGTAGACGAGAACGGAAAGAAGGTCGTATTGGAAGAAAACACGCCGGTCTCCATGAATATGTGGGGCTTCACTCCCGATTATTTCGAGTATTCCGAGGAATTCTTCAAAGAGTTCTTGAAAGCGAACATGGGTAATTTAAAGAGTGAATATTTCATCCCGTTGATGGTAAATAAATTGATCACGGAAGGAACAGCCCGTGTGAAAGTATTGGATACAACCTCCAAATGGTTCGGCGTAACTTACGCGGCGGATCGTCAAGGCGTTGTGGATAAGATCCAAGCCTTGGTAGACACAGGCGAGTATCCAAGCAAATTATTCTGATTATAAGGCTTTTATGGCTGATTCCTCAGCAGGAAGTAACAGCCGTGGCCTAAGACTTTTATCGTATCACCCTTGTGAAGCGATCTTTTCACCTCCGTGAAACGATCTTTTCACGGGGGTGATACGATCTTTTCACTCCTGTGAAAAGATCAATACCTCCTTATCCTAGCGATATTTTAGACGTATCTTTCACCTAAAAGCCCCGGACAAGTATTCTAATTAGCATACTCCTTATCCGTCACAGCCCGGAGCTGTACGGCATGATTCTCGATCGCATGTTCCGTAATGGTCATACACACGATAGAGCTACCCGGTGTCGCCCCATTCCAATGGCGTACATTAGGAGGTGTCACGATCACATCCCCCTTCCGGATCACACGTTTCTCGCCTCCTTCCTCTTGATAATATCCTTCTCCATCAAGTACTAACAAGGTTTGTTCGGCATCCGGATGGTAATGCCAGAAATTACGGCTGTCAGGTTTGAATATAAAATGCGCGATCATCGTATTGCCGGACTCCTTCAACAAAGAGACATAGACATCCCCCGTATTATACTCCGACGAAGCCTTTGCGTCGGCAGGGAAAATCAATGCCTCGCCCGCCTTTACGCCTTGCTCCTTTTTCCCCTCCAAGCAAGAGCTAAAAGAGAATAACACAGTAGACATCACGATCACGAAACCAAAGAACCGGCTATAGGATTTATCATTCATACCATTACTTAAATTTGCCTCCATCATTTTACTTTTTCATTTATATGACAAAGTTACCTATAGATACCATAGCCTCTGTATATATATTACAGATGTTTGTAACGCTATTACGGTTTCCTACCAAAGAAATCATGTTTAGACCTATTCCTTTGATCATAGATATCGATATTTATTCTTATTTTTGTCCATCTAAAACTAATAGAAATAAATATGAGACGGATTCTTACGATGTTGTTTGTTTCGGTATTTATGCTTTCGCTATGCCCGCTGCATGCGCAAGAGACTGAGACATTGGTGCTGATTGATACGGATATGGGTAAGATCAAGGTGAAACTGTTCAACGACACGCCGTTGCACAGGGATAATTTTATCAAGAACGTAAAAGAACACCGTTACGATGGATTATTGTTCCATCGGGTTATCAAGCAATTCATGATACAAGGAGGCGATATCAACTCGAAAGACGCTCCCTTGGACGCGCATCTGGGCGACGGAGATCTAGGTTACACCATCCCCGCCGAGTTCGTGTATCCGAAATATTTCCATAAGCGGGGAATGCTCTGTGCCGCACGTACCCCGGATGAGGAGAATCCCGAGAAGGCCTCATCAGCGACTCAATTCTATATCGTGACCGGAAAGTTCTTTACGGAGATGGAACTGGATAAGATGACCAAGGAGAAAGGCATCGAGTTTACTCCGGAGCAAAAAGAAGCCTATATGCTGGAAGGCGGAACGCCCCATCTGGACGGGAACTATACGGTATTCGGAGAGGTTATACAGGGTATGAAAGTCGTGGATAAGATACAGTTCGTCGAGACGAACGCCGATGACAGACCCACGAAGAACATAAAGATCAAGTCAATGAAACTCATAGAAAAATAAGTATAAAATGGAAAATCAAGCAACTGAGACAATGGTGCTTATGCACACCAACAAAGGAGATATAAAGCTGAAATTATATAACGACACGCCATTACATCGTGATAACTTTATCAAGTTGGTAAAAGAAGGGCAATATAACGGCTTGCTGTTCCACCGTGTGATCAAGGATTTCATGATACAAGGAGGTGACGTGACTTCCAAGGATGCCCCGATGAACAAGCAACTGGGAGCGGGCGATCTGGGCTATACCGTTCCCGCCGAATTCCGTTACCCGAAATATTTCCACAAGAAAGGAGCCCTTTGCGCCGCACGTACCGGAGACGAGGTGAACCCGGAAAAGGCCTCTTCCGCCTCCCAATTCTATATCGTAACGGGGAAAAAGTATTCGGAACAAGAGTTGAACCAGATGGAAAAGCAACTGGAAGGCCGTCTGAAACAAGAGATATTCGCCCGCCTGCAAAACGAGAACAAGCCTAAGATCATGGAATTCTATCGCAGTGGCAACAAGGAAGAGCTGGCGATCCTTCGTGATACCTTGATCGGCAAGACCGAGCTGGAGGCCGAGAAGCGGAAAGACGAGGTAAAGTTAAACCCGGAACTCCGTGAGGCTTACAAGAACGAAGGTGGCGTACCGTTCCTCGACAATCAATACACGGTTTACGGCGAAGTGGTAGAAGGCATGGATGTCGTAGACGCCATACAGTCCTCCAAGACCAACAAGCAAGATCGTCCGACCGAGAATATCGTCATTAACTCCGTAGAGATCTTATAATGCGATTATCGGCTTCATAAACAGACGAAGGGTTATCGTAAATACCAGTAATAAAAGAGCTATCTTGAGAAAGATCATACATATCGATATGGATGCCTTTTATGCCTCGGTGGAACAACGAGACAATCCGGAGTTGCGAGGAAAACCCCTAGCGGTCGGGCATGCGGAGCAGCGAGGCGTAGTAGCCGCCGCTAGCTACGAGGCCCGGAAATATGGGGTACGTTCCGCCATGGCGTCTCAAAAAGCCAAACGTTTATGCCCGGACCTGATATTCGTACATGGAAGGATGGACGTATATAAATCCGTCTCACGCCAGATCCACGAGATCTTCCATGATTATACGGATATCATAGAACCGCTTTCCTTGGATGAAGCCTTTTTGGATGTCACTGATAATAAACGAGGCATCTCTCTCGCTGTAGATATCGCCAAGGAGATCAAGAAACGGATCTGGGATAATTTGAACCTGATAGCGTCAGCGGGAGTCTCCTACAACAAATTTCTAGCGAAAATAGCCTCGGATTATCGGAAGCCCAATGGATTATGCACCATCCATCCAAGCCAAGCCCTCGATTTCATAGCACGTCTTCCCATTGAGTCCTTTTGGGGAGTAGGCCCCGTAACAGCCCGAAAAATGCATACACTCGGTATCCACAACGGACTGCAATTACGGGAATGTTCGGGGGAGATGCTTACCCGCCAGTTCGGAAAGGCGGGAATGCTTTATTATGAGTTTGCCAGAGGTATAGACAACCGTCCCGTAGAAGCGGTACGAATCCGGAAGTCGGTAGGTTGCGAGCATACGCTAGAAAAAGATATCTCCCGCAAATCCTCTGTTATCATCGAGCTTTATCACGTAGCGACCGAACTTATCGGCAGGCTGGAACGTTCCGGATTCAAGGGAAACACACTGACCTTAAAGGTCAAGTTCCACGATTTCAACCAAATCACGAGAAGCCTCAGCCGCCCGGAAGAGTTAACAACCTTAGATAAGATCCTTCCCTTGGCCAAGGAATTACTGAAAGAAGTGGAATATACCGAGCATCCCATCCGACTGATCGGCCTATCCGTATCAAACCCCGTAAAAGAGGAGCCTCATACGAAAGACCGTTGGGAACAATTGAGCTTTGAGTTCAGCGACTGGAAATAAAGAGTATCAGAACGTCAGTTTCATCATAAAACGTATACCCTTTGTCTGGATACCCGGATGATCCTTATAAGTCAAACGCCATACATAATCCAAACGCAAGAACTTAAAGATATTCTCGATACCGACACCCGCCTCCATATAAGGAGTAGATGGGTCCATCAGGTAAGAGCCCTGCGGGAATAAGAACAAGCCCTCATTCTGCTCACTGATATACGGATTATTCTTATCCGTCAAGTGGCCGAACATACCCCGGAAGGAAAAGACCTCCCTCCATTTTAACTTCTTGATAAGCGGAATACGATTCAATAAGGCTCCGTTCATGAAATAAGTAATATCCCACGAAGCGTACTCATCATTGATGAACTCCATCGCGTTCATATTCGTATAAGATTCCGGTTGCACCAAATACGACAAGTTTGCGTTCGGCAAGATCAACAAAGGATAAGGGGCCTTTGTCCAAACTTTACCTGCTTTAGCGAGAATATCCACATAACCGAAAGCAGAGAACCAGAAACGTTTCTGAATACCGAGCTCCGTCTTCTGATAATCATACGAACTACCTAATACATCTTGGAAAGCCATCGTATGGTTCAAGGTGAATACCGGTGCGTCAAGCGTAATCGGATAACGGTAATTACGAGTCTGGTAGAATTTCTCATTCGGGGCGAAACGGAACTTAAACTCCACTTCCGACATCCGGTAGGAATCGGTAGCCGTGATCTGGCCATCCGGACCGATACGGTCGAACGCGGCGTAACCGGTTGAGTATTCCTTAAAATTCCGAAGTACCGCTCCATAAGCCCAGCCGTTATAATGCTCACGGTAATAGGTCAGTTCCATATTCCTTAAATAGGTGGCACGTGTATCTTTCTGCCGCTTCAAGGCCAAGAACATATTATCCTTGTTGGTATACATATACTGCTGGCCTAACTGATTAATATCATATAGGTACTCGAAGCGAATAGAATGCACGGGAAATTCTTTCCGATAATCCTTCTTATCGATAAAAGAATATTCTACGATACCATCATATTTCAACTTGCGGTCTTTCGATCCATAAGCCAAATAACCATCCAAGAAAAGACGTTTACTGAACGCCGTTGTCGTGGTTCCACCGACACGGAAGCGGGCCCCCTCAATCGCGTTACCACTGATATAGGTGTTCATCGGACCAAACTCGAACTTGCTCTTCTCCGGAATCTTATTCGTCGCGATATAACCGGAGGTAAGGATCGAAACAACCTTCTCCGTCACATAGAAAATAGGAACGGAACGAAGTTTCGCCATTAGCAACTCCACGTTATTCTGCTTGCGAGTTCCCGCCTCAGTAGGACGATTCTCCTCCCAGAAATCCGCCGAACGGCGATAAGCTTCCATCGGTATAATAATAGGTGCGCTCTCCTCGAATACTTTAGGATCATCGGGTCCCTCAAACGCTTGATTCGAATAGATATTCAAACGGCGGGCATACATTCCTTTCGATTTCTCCGTCAATTTGAAGTCCACGTTGATATCATCTTTCGTAATGATACGAGTCCCATCCGGGGCACGGTCGAAAGTCTGCTCGATCGTCATTCCACCGACAAAATTCAAGTTGATCTTCTTCGGGACATTCAACTTAACCTTCTGCACGAAATAAGTAGAATCCAACGTGATAAAAAGATGTCCCGTAAAACCGAACGTCTCCGGAGTAAACGGAGCGAAACCCAAATCCACACACTTCTGTCCGGCGACCTCCACCGTGTCTAGCAAATAATATTTATAGAAGTTAGGTCCCATCGTAGACATCGGGCTAACGAAACGGTTCAAGAACAAAGGAATATCATTCTGGAAGATATTCACTTCCCGGAATACCTCATTCAAGAACTGTTGCATACCGTCTCGTGAGAAGACCTCATCCACACCAGCCGCTTTCGTAGCCAGAACGACCCTCTTTTCCGTCTTCGGGTCTTTACGATAATAAACGGTCTGGATTTTCTCACGTTCGGATACCGGCAAGATCGTTTTTCCCACCTCCAACGTATCGATAAACTCAGTCAAGAAGTCAAACTTTCCCGCCTTTCCATCCTTTTTCGGTTTCGGTTGGTAATCGTTCATAGCGAAGACCATCTTCTCGTATTGATCATATCGAAAATAATCATGATTACGAGGATCGTTGCTCTCCCGACGTGCGATAGCGTTTTTGATAAAGGTTACCGCAGGATTATCCTTCTTCCGATATCTTTCCTTTCCCGGCTTGATGATCACCTCCGACAAATTAATACTTGTCGGAGCTAGCTGAATCTTCAAATGCTCCGCTTTACCCGGAACGAATTTCAATTCTTTCTCCGTATAACCCAGATAAGAGACCTGTAAAGTACGTACCTTAGATGAAGAGGAGAGCGTAAAAGCCCCATCCAGATCTGTCGTAGCACCTATCGTAGTTCCCTTCAAAATCACAGCCACATAAGGCAAAGGTTCTCCCGTAATAGAATCAGTCACGATTCCTTTTATCATGTAGTTCTGGCTCTTCGCTACCCAAGCGAACGCCAATAAAAGCCATATAAAAACAATTCTCTTCCCCATCAGATCTGACACCTCATTAAACTCCGCAAAAGTACAACAGGATCATTTATATAAATGTTCCAAAACACATGCAATATATTCCAATTAGCAACAAATGGTCTAAAAAGCCAATCGTACTTTCAAGAACGACTAATCTGAAGCCCCTTATTCGACAAGCTCATCTCCACGAACCGGGCGTTCGAATTGGGTGGAGAAAGAGTCAATATCTTTCGGATTTGCAGGGCCGCACCCGGGTCTTTCGCTACGATATATAAGTAACCACCACCGCCTGCTCCCGGAAGTTTATATCCCAAGGCATAAGCCTGTATCTTGGAGATAATAGCTTCCACCGCCGCCGGATTCGTTCCGGAATCGAGTGCCTTATTTTGCTCCCAAGTCTTTCCGACCCATTTACCATAAGTCACGAAGTCTCCGCATTGGATCGCCTCGTACATATCGAGCGCATGGGCTTTCATCTCAGACAAAATACCTAAATGCGCCTCGCTATTCAAGAACATACCTCGTACGATTTCCGACAAAATATCTTTCGCCGTACGAGTAATTCCCGTATAATAAAGAAGATGACAAGGCCGGTATTCCGGATCAGTAAACAAGTATTCCGGCAGCCAACGTACCAAAGGATTCTGATTAAAACCCTCGTTCGTTTGCAAGAGTTTCAAACCGTGCAATACGCCACCGTATTGATCTTGCCATCCCCCGCCGGTAGTCAGCAATTGTTCTAAAATCAAGGTGCGGTTTCCGATCTCATTCTTATCCCAAGCCAAGCCACAAAAATCAGAGATAGCGCCCAGCACGGTAGCCGCGAGGATCGAGCTAGTGCCTAAACCGGAACCCGCCGGTATCGCCGCCAACAAGGTAATCTCCAGCCCGCTACCAAAAGCTTCCAACTGGACATCCAAAGAGGCATAAGCCTCCGCCGAGAATTCCGGGACAAATCCCGCCAAGGCCAAAGCCGCTTTCGGGATGGAAAACGGCGATCCTACCTTATTATAATCACGAAGCTCATCCCATGAAGAGATAACCTCCATCGCTCCCAGATCGATCGAGCGAAGGATAATCTTATGGGTATCGGAAGGCTTGATATAGACTTGTAGCGGTGGTTGCCCGTTTAACTCGATCGCCACGTTCACCACGTTTCCACCCGCATATAAGCAATAGGGCGGCGTATCTGTCCACCCACCTGCCAAATCGATACGTACCGGACTACGTCCCCATACGATCTGGTCCCGATAGACATTCAAACACGGCTGCTGCTTACTTCCGAGGACAGAACCAACCAGCCCTTCCCGCAACAAAGCGAAAGCCTTTTGCTCCTCCTCCTTATACGCTACCCCCGAGATCTTCATCACCTGAGAACGGAACATATGATTATGTATCCTTTTCATCAACGGATTATCCTCGGGAAGGGCTTTCGGTAAGACAATCTTGTCTTTGGCGAAGCTTTCCGCCGCATCCGAAAGATCCAATTGATAGAATACACTTTTCTCATGATTAGCGGCCAATAATGACCAGTCTTTTTTACGGAAAACTTCTCGCTGAGCTACTAAACGGCGTAAATTCGCTTGATCGGACAAATCATTCGCCGATAATTTTCGGGCGGAAAGCCAAATAAACTTTCCCTCTTCCCTATCCGGCTCCGTAATCATCCAGCGCAGCACTTTTCCCAGCTCATCCACGGTTTGGCAAACAGGAAACAAAGGTGCGTTTTGTATATCCTCATTCCCTCCCAAGGTGATCCCTCGCTCCATCGCCCAAGTCAAGATAGGTTTCCCCATAAACAAGGTAGACACATCAGACAAGGCCCCTTTAAACAAGTCATTAAAACCATAGGGCCTTGCCGCCCAATTGGCTTCCCCTACCGGGACAACATCTACACAGACACCTTCCGGAAGAGATAAGTTCCAATTATTCTCCGGAACACCCGTTATAATTTGCTGGCCACGTAACGTCCAATTCTCACCGATATAACTATTCTCTATCCATAATTCCGAATTCTCAGCGGTCAATTTCTGGTGTAACACCGCATTCTGCACAAACATGGCGGGATGTGGTTTCACCTTACGCTGCATGATCGCACGTTGATCCCTAACTAAGTTCTGTACCGCCAATGTAGAGGAAATCAACTCACGGCTAGTTCCATAATGATAGAACTCTCCACCCGGAAGCGGCAGAATCGCTACTGAAAGCTGATTCAACTCCGAGTCCGTGATACGTGGATTCTTCCCCAAGGCCAACCCGAACTCAGCATATAAATCATACGCCTTCATCGCCTTGCCATCCTCGGTATAGGAATGTTTCATTAATAACCGCACTGCCTTGTCGCTTAGCAGCCAGATACCGATATCCATCAAGAATAAATGACTACCCGCCAATTCCCCCAAAGTTTCCAACGAAGGCTTCTGTAGCATGAAGTCCAGAGTGTCCGGAGACTTACGGCTCGATACAAAAACCCCGTGATTCTTGGCCAACGAAGGCTCGACCCATAAACCGTAACAAACCACATCTACCTCAGGAATCTCCTGCAAAGGCTGGTTAGCACGGATATATACGTCACCGCTAGCGATCAAGGTATGAAGCGATTCCGGCGCCTTTTTCATGATCCGTTCATAAAGAGGTAATTGCAAGGACAATAAGTTCTGGGATAGCCTCTGCCCTCTTGCCCAGCGAAACACAGGGATCGGAGTCAATATTTTCCCGGATGGCGCATATCCGGGCAAACGGCGGCTTTGCCCTCCGGCATGCAACAAGATACGCTTCTCCTGTCCCAACCACTCTTCCATCGGTACATCCGGAGCCTCTTTTTGCCGGGAGGCCTCCAACAACCAAGTCGTTCCTCCCCCGGACCCTAAGCGGGCACCTACCGGATCCGAGGTGCAAAACCATTCCTCTGTACTTACATGCTCTACCGCATGGAAACAATCTACCAAATTTGGAGGTAAAGACAATAACTTTTTCATACCCATGATCATTTTAAGACCCATCTTATTTTTCGAAAGCAAAAGTAACTTAAATTTTCTATACGGATATCCATTAACCCTTTTTATTACAATTTGTATGGAGTTCAAGCCCACTCAACTTCTTTAACACACCCATAAAAAAGTTTGTTTTTACTAAAACGCACTATCAATCAATCCGTTTCCAGTATCTTGGTTGTTGTTTAATTAAATATAGGACATATGGTATACGGTTATGTAAGAGTCAGTACAGACAAACAAACTACTGAAAACCAGCGATTCGAGATTGAGAAATTCACAAAATCGAGGAACATGAGAATCGACAGGTGGGTAGATGAGACGATCAGCGGGACCAAAGTAATCGCCGATCGCCAACTTGGTAAATTATTAAAGCAAATACGTAAAGGAGACATCCTGATCACGACGGAACTGTCACGTCTCGGACGTAATCTTATGCAAGTTATGAGCTTCCTTCATCAATGTATGGAAAGAGACATCATTGTATTTACGGTAAAGGAAGGTTACGAACTCGGAAATAACATTAACAGTAAAATCTTGGCATTCGCATTTAGCCTAAGCGCCGAAATTGAACGCAACCTGATTTCGCAACGAACGAAAGAAGCGTTGGCTCGGAAAAAAGTGCAAGGTGCCAAACTGGGCCGTCCGAAAGGAGAGCGACCGGAAACCTGTAAGCTAAAAGGTAAGGAAGAGATGATCTTGCAGTATATTAAAGAACATAAGACTAAAGTATATATCAGCAAGAAACTGGGAGTAAACCGGCAAACCTTGAGGGAATTTCTCAAGACTCATCCGGAAATTCCACGGAAATGGAAAAGAATACAGAAGGATTAACAATTCAAGCAACAATTAACGTATGTTAAATTAGTTTAGTTTAGCAGACTTATCGCTCGTTTATTTGTTTATTCCCATTAACTTGCGGAGGAATAAGATAGAAATATACTTGAAATATCCTAAAAAACATTTCATCCTTTATTCCTCTATCATTCATAAAACGCCGCAAGGTTAACATGTATTCAAGACATCAAACATTTGTTTAATCTTTTAATATAAATCTTATGGAAAAAACATTGGTTATTTTAAAGCCTTGTACCGTTCAGCGAGGGCTGATCGGTGAAATCGTAACCCGTTTCGAAAAGAAGGGACTCCGTCTGGCCGGCATGAAGATGGTTTGGCTGACTGACGAGATCTTGAGTGAGCATTACGCCCACCTAAAAGAAAAGCCTTTCTTCCAACGGATCAAGGACGCGATGAGTGTATGCCCGGTAATTGTATGTTGCTGGGAAGGGGTAGATGCCATACATGTAGTAAGAACCTTGGCCGGCGCTACCAATGGTAGAAACGCCGCTCCCGGTACGATACGGGGAGATTATAGTATGAGCGTACAAGAGAATATCGTACACGCATCAGACTCACCGGAGACAGCCGAGATCGAATTGAAACGCTTCTTCAAGGATGACGAGATATTCGATTATGAGCTGAAAAACCTATTGAGTCTTTACGCCAATGACGAGTTTTAAATAAAAAAGAATAGCCGGAAACGAGAGAAATCATTCTCACCTTTCCGGCTCTCATATTTAGAAACCAACATCCTATTCTCCCGAACTGAATGAACAACCTAATTACTAATCTAAAAATCTAATACCATGAAAAACACACTACTATATCTATAACAAGGCATCCCCGCAAAATGTTTAAGGGATTTCATCCTGAAATTAGAAAGCCGATAAAAAACGTTTGTACGCCTCCAGTTGCCTTTCAAAACAGAAAGTCGTCTGGGATAATCTTAAGCAGTTCGCTTTTAGCTGTCGATACTCCTCATCCGGCAAGTGGCTCATGGCTTGTATATTTTTAGAAAGTCCCTTATAATCTCCGGGGGCCGAGACAAGGCCCAACTGATTCTCTTTTACAATCTCCTCACCCTCGCCGCCTCCGCAAAACAAGATAGGAACGCCTAACGGCAGCAAATCAAATAATTTAGAAGGTACGGCTCCTCTTATACGAACCGTCAAGGGGATAATGGAGGCATGGTAACGTGTAAGCTCCTCACGCATCCGTTCCTTGGGCAAAGAGCCATGATAAAAGACTCCTTTATCATGTGTCCTCACATAATCCTCTATCTCCAAGGTTTGATTGCCCCCTCCAAATAAATGAAGCTCCGCTCCCATCCCTTTAAAATCGACACGCTCTATCAACTCCAATATATTCTGCGCCACGCCCAGTAAACCGGCATAGACGATCTTGAAAGGCCTTCGAGAAGAAGGGGTTTGATTCGGTAAAACAAAACGATGCTGCAAATTCCGATACAAGAACGAGGCCTTGCCCGGTTCATACCGTTTTATATAATCCACGATCTCCTTACTCTGCCCTTGACAGGCCGTGGCCTTACGATAAAGGAACCGCTCGATACGCCCCATCACCCTATGATAAACGCCCCCCTCTTTCATGGCCCCTAACTCCACGGCCGACAATGGCCAAAGATCCGAGACGTTCAGCACCACCTTTTTCCGGTAGCAGCAGCGAAAAAGCAACATGGCCGAGGCCGCCGCCAAAACAGGAGGGGTCTGGATGATCACCTTATCATAAGACTTTATACGCTTACGCTTGAGAGCGAAACACCAAAGGGTCGTGGCGAAAGAGCACATACTGGCAAGACGGACCAACGGTCTCCTCGAGATCGAGGCATACGTCCAGTACCTGAAGACCGTTATCCCGTTTACATCCTCTGTCTTGGAAAAAGCCCCCCTATATCCATCAAAGATACGTCCCTTGGGATAATTGGGTAAGCAAGTCAACACATCCACCTTTATCCCTAAGCCAGACAGTCCCTCCGCCATGTTCGTAATGCGTGAGGGTGCCGCACCGATCTCCGGAAGATAAGAGGGAGAAACGATCAAGACCCTCATTCCTTCCGGTTCAAAAATTCCACGATCCTTCCGCAAGCCAATCCATCGCCATAGGGATTGACCGCCTTGCTCATCGCATCGTAATAAGCCGTATCATCAAGCAACGCCGAGACCTCGCTCACGATCTTGTCATAGTCCGTACCGACCAGTTTCACCGTACCTGCCGCGAGAGCCTCCGGACGCTCGGTCGTATCACGCATCACCAACACGGGCTTGCCCAAGCCGGGGGCCTCCTCTTGGATACCGCCGCTATCGGTCAATACGATTGTCGATTTCTCCATCAAATAGACAAACGACAGATATTCCAAAGGCTCAATAAAGAACATATTCTCCAAATGAGAAAGATCCTCGCCGAATACCTCGTGAATCGGCTTGCGCACATTGGGATTCAAGTGCATAGGATAGACAAAATCCACCTCCGGATACTTCCGGGTCAAGTCCTTGATAGCGGTACACATATGGATGAATCCATCACCGAAGTTCTCCCGGCGATGACCCGTGATCAACACCAGTCTCTTACCCTCAACCAGACGGTTCACGTCATACCCCGAACGTAAAAGTACGCCTTCCAGCTCCTTATCCAACTCAGCGTCCGTCTTTATCTTACGCACCACTTGCCGTAAGGCGTCTATCACCGTATTGCCGGTAACCAAGATTGAGTCCGGATTCACGTCCTCTCGCATCAAGTTCTGCTTGCTCAACCGCGTGGGTGCGAAATTATACGTGGCGATACGCCCCGTAATCTGCCGGTTCATCTCCTCCGGCCATGGGCTATAGATATTGTGGGTACGAAGGCCGGCCTCTATATGACCTACAGGTATCTGTTGGTAGAAAGCGGCCAAGGCGGCCGCCGTGCTCGTGGTGGTATCCCCATGCACCAGCACGACATCGGGTGTCGCCTCACGTAATACGTCACGCATACCCACAAGGACACGGGCGGTCACGTCATATAAGTCCTGACCCTGCCTCATGATATTCAAATCATAATCCGGCGTGATCTCGAACAATCTTAACACTTGATCCAGCATTTCCCGATGCTGTCCGGTAACGCACACGATGGTCTCGAACGACTCCGGATGTTTTTGGAACTCCTTCACCAGCGGAGCCATCTTGATCGCCTCGGGACGGGTCCCGAAGACTAACATTATTTTTCTCATTACTGCGTATTTTTCTATATTAGCGAACGATTATTTCTTGAATGTCCCGCAAAAGTCCAGTACTTCCACGTCATCCCGATAATTCAACCCCGCAAACTCCCTATGATTCACCAAGAAAACCACTATATCCGCCTTCTCGTATGCCTCCTTATAAGGGGTCAGCTTAAACAGCTTATGCTCCGACACGTTCGGCTCCACCACCATGATGTCAGCGTTGTTGCACGATTGCAGCACCTTCGTCGTTATTCCCTTGGCCGGAGACTCGCGTAAGTCATCGATATCAGGCTTGAAAGCCAAGCCCATCATTGCCACCGCCGGCTTACGCCCATGCTTCAACTCAAACCGCAGCATGGCGTTCCTCACTTTCTCAGCGCACCAGAAAGCCTTGTAATTATTCGTCTCACGGGCCGTCGAGATCATACGGCTCTCCATCGGAAACTCCGCCGTGATGAAGTAAGGGTCCACCGCTATGCAATGACCGCCAACACCGCAACCCGGCTGTAAGATATTCACACGGGGATGCTTGTTCGCCAAATCGATCAGCTCCCACACATTGATTCCCGCTTTATCGCAGATAAACGACAGTTCATTGGCGAAAGCGATCTGTACGTCCCGGCTTGAGTTCTCGGTCAATTTACACATCTCGGCCGTCTTGCTATTCGTTGGGTGAAGCGTACCCTTCACGAACTGGCTGTAGAACTCCATCGCCTTACGGGTAGAAGCCTCATCCATGCCGCCGATGACCCGGTCGTTATGCACCAACTCATAGATCACGTTACCCGGAAGCACCCGCTCCGGACAATAAGCGATATAGATCTTGCCCTCCAGCTCCGGCCGTTCGGAGAAAATCAAACTAGCCATCCGCTCGGTCGTTCCCACCGGCGATGTAGACTCGATCACGTACAAATCCCCCTCTTTCAACAAAGGAAGCACCATACGGGTAGCCGACTCCACGAACGATACGTCCGGCTCATGATCCCCCTTGAAAGGAGTGGGTACCACCATGAAATAAGCGTCGCTCACCTGAGGCTCGGTGTACGCCTTGAAATGTCCGGAGGCCAGTACCTCCCGCAACATCTCCTCCATACCCGGCTCGATGATATGCAATTTCCCTTGGTTGGTAACCTCCACCACCTGAGCGTTGATATCCACGCCGGCGATCTCCACCCCGTGCTTTGCGGCAATAATAGCCGTGGGCAGGCCAATATAGCCCAACCCCATGAAACATGCTTTCATAAGAATTATGTGTTATTTTTTTAAGTAAGATATTAGGCAGATCAAGAATGGTCCAACAACGATCAACCGATTGTATAAGAAAGTTTCTTCACAAAATGAATACGAATTGTATTAGATAGATGAAAACGGTTATACGTAAATGACACTTGGTCATCTACAACCTCGACAGAGGATGCGCCGACCACTCTTATCGCTGCGATATTCGTCACGATCTCAGTCCGTGAACAAGACATGATCTCCACATCCGGAGCCAGATGGATCAAGCTTACGGCTTTCACGCCAGTTGAGACAGAGTCCTCTATCCTAAAACAATCCTTATCAATCGTAAATTTTCGCCGATGCCTACCCAATGAGCCAAAGCCATCATGCCAAGCCTCCACCTCATTCGGAGAATCTTTAAGAAGCGTCACCCTTGCCCGCCTCCCCACACGAAAGCCTCCCCATACCTCGCTAGAGTTCTTATCCCCTATCATCACCGTATTATGGGCTGCCGTGCCACGCTCGTATTGCCTACGGGCTGTTTTATCATACGTAGAAATTCCGGTATCTATAACGAAAGGCTTACCCCCTATCCGCAACTCATAATTGAACGTATCCGCATGCGAATGGCCGGGTTGGTAAGAGGCCCTTATGTCTCCAACATCCACGATAGCCTCCCAATGGCCCGCCATCAATTTTCGATAGCCACACGCTCCCATCGGAAGCTTTTCCCAATCCATATCCAATCGCTTAGCGTATGCAAACAATTGAGTCGGAGAAGGCGCGATTCCCTCCGCAGAATCATTCAGGAGAGGGATCGTATTATCTTTATAAACGACAGAGGCTACATGCCCCAACATGCTACGAGCCTTCTCCCGTAAGCGTTCATTCAGACCTTCCTGCCCTATAAACCTCAAATTATTCATAGAGACATTATAGCAATCCAGCAACCGATCCAATAATATACAATGATACATCGGTGATTGCTCGTAATGAGCGCCATCCGGAAGGAGTTGCTCTTCCAGTTCCCGCAACAATAAGCCTTTCGCCTTTTGATAGATCGACTCATCCTTAAAATAAAGCCCGGCCCATAACAAGGAGAAAGCGTCTTCCAATAAATGATTCCCTAAAAGATGATATTCCAGATTATCCAGTAAGATTTGATATTGGGCATACAAGGAGGAATCCCATCCTCGCTTATTCCCAGCCGGAATATAAGGATGATATTTCGACAGGAACTTGATCCAATTGATACCTCGTAAAGCGATCGGATAAGGTTCCAGACCATTCCTATTCCCCTCTATCTCATCGACAAACTTATCGATCCAGCAAACGGCCTGTTCGAAAGATATGGTTTCCTGATGAAGATAGTCCATATAATTTAGATTATATGACCATAGTTTGCCAAAACTCTCATCGTTCCATCCTTGGAAGGCGGACTCCTTACCTAAGAACGAGAAACGTCCCGTAACACTATCCAAGCCCGTATATTTCGGGATGAAAGGGTTTAAAGACAATGGACACCCTGTTCTTGGTAAAGAGAGCGCATATCGAAAATTCATATATTTCCGGATATATGCCCGTAACCTATACCAGACTTGATAACGAACTTGACAGGATCTCAGGTTCCGAAGGGTTGAGATATATAATGAGATATGCATGTATCAGATGCAGATAAATAAAAGAAGAAGAAAACTCAATTATAGAAATTAACCTCAGCCAATTTCAAGAATTCATCTTCTAAAAGATCAACACAAGAACTATTTTTAAGAAAATACAAAGAGGCATAAGTTTCAGATTCATCGACCATACACTTTGCGTCTATCCTACACAAACGCCCCTCATTAAACTGATCGAACCATTTGTCAAATAGCCTCTTACGAGCATATTGTTTTCCATCAACCACATCACAGATAGTAATCAAGGCTTCCTCATGCGCCGTAAAAAACACATCTAGAATATGAATAATCGTATCCCGAACCCGAACATTATTAGCATGTCCTCTTACATCCTCGGGGACATACCGATCAATATTCAACATATAAATAGATGTTGGGAAAAAATCAGAAAGAACAGGATAACTAACGAAAACTATAAAATAAACAATATTGGTTTCGGTTATAAATTGATATCCATTTTCTATTTCTACTATTTCATATAGGTTTTGCAAAGTTGATAGATTTCCGATTAAAGCCATTTAAAGTACCATGCTCACGAATATAAGCACGCATAGCTCGTTTGTCCTCTATCATCTGTTTAAAAAGCCCCTTGCCCTTATCCACAGAGGAATCTATCGCTGATGTTTCTTTAGTATTCATGAATTCATCTTATTACAAGTACAAAAGTAAGATATTGTTTTCATCAATGCAAGCCAATCACTTACTATTTTAGAGATCCACCCAACACCGCTCTTTCAAGCTCGTGATACAAGCGAAAGTAGCTTTCGTCGTATTCAATATACTCTCAAATGGAATCAATGGCTCACCGCCCTCCCGGATACGTTTATCCAACAACGTAAATTGACGTTTTTGTCCTTTATCCATACCGGCCTTCATCGATGAAAAAACTTTGAAACCATACCCGGTCAATTTACGCCAGTTATCCAAGACCAATGTTCAAAAGCAGTCAGCTTAAAATAGTCTTTGAATTCTCTTTTTTAATTTATCAGAATATAAAGACATATCCATCTCGTTTTTCCTTTTAAGACAATTATCCGATATTCGATTTCTTAACGACATATCATCTCGTAATCTTTCCAAACAAGCAGCCAAATCATTGACCGAGGTGTGAGAAGTACAGACTCCGACCCCCCAGGATTCTACCAATCGTTCCAAGTACGTATTTTTTGCCACTATAATAGGCAAGCCACAATACACACTCTCATACAATTTATTAGGTAAAGCAATCCGCACATTAGGATTATCAGCATCATACACTGAATATATGGCATCAGCTTTACTATACAATGTTTTAATATCACGATTATAGTTATACTTACCTAAAATTTCAATCCAAGGTTTACCCTGTATACTTCTAAGCAGCCACTCTTCTTCCTCTACACTACCTCCACCTGCAAAAAATACCTTCACTCCAGCTTTTTCTGAAGCATCAATTAAAAGTTTCATTTGAGATAAATATCTGATAGCACCAATAAAGCCTATTGTAAATTCACCTGTAGTTTTCCTTTCAAATCCTTTAAAGGCAGATAAATCCGGGACATTGGGCAATTCAAATAGTTTTTCCTTTACCACAAATTTCGAATAATGTACATTATAAAATTCTCTCGATGTAACGACTAATGTATCTATACAAGAAAAATATCTTCTTTCCAAAGCACAGACACAAGAATCTATAACTCTCCTACAGAGAGATTTAGGTACATTATTTATAAAACTCTCTCGTAAGTCAGCGACCTCATAGACAACCTTTGCTTGATGCTTTTTAGTGTAAGTATATACAATTTGAAGATTATCCAAGCCCGCTGTATAAATAATATCCGGTCGTATCTCGTTCAATGATTTAGTAATAAATGAAGCGATCCTTCTATTTACCCACATTCTTCTCATTGTTTTCGAAAAAGGTGGCACAATTAGCTCTTTAATCCTAAACTCGACATTCTCTATATTTATTAAGCTATAAACATCCTGATTCAACCGTCGAACACAAATGACAGTTATATCACCTAAATCCTTTAACGCACTGATACGTTTATACATTCTTGGATCAGGAACGTGAGATAAAACAAATGCTATTTTCATTGACTATACAGTAATTATTTATCTATTTTTCAAAACAGTCTTCTTTAAAATACAGGATAATGATCCTTTACGTTCTTAATCTGAATATCATTTAGTTTTTTTCCATCATTAATAGAACTCAATGTCTCCGTTTTATTAAAACTATGGTTATAAATGGGTAAAAGAATATTGTTTCCTCTAACCTTAACTATATTCACTTGGCTCATCTGACACATAGCATTCAACCACACATCATCAGCCAATGGACAAAGCGCCCTTGCCAAATCAATATTCAACACATCTGGATAAAGTGTTTGTGGGGGAAATAATGTTCCTCCTCCCGAGCCAAAAAAAATTACCCCTGGAGGATAACAACCCTCTTTTATTGGTTGAACCCATTGCTCATATGGCATCACATTTCCCTTTTCATCATAACGAATAAGAAAACTATAAATACTAATAACAGCATTTGGCCATTTAATATGAGCTTCCATAAGATTTTTCAGAAATGAAGAAGAATAATACAAATCATCATCAACTGTCACTAAAAGGTCATTGGGATACTCAAGTAAGGTATAATAATATTTTTTATGGGAACGGATATCACCTTCAACAAACCTAATTTCCAATCCTTTCTTTTGAAGTTTTATCAAACTTTTGGGTAAATCAAAACCTTTAAATTGATTTTGCGAAAGCCAAAGAACAATACGATCCGCTTTTATCTGTTGGCGAAGTAATGACTCTATTACGATCCAGACTCTATTTATTCGAGCGGGAAAAGAAGTCAACGAAAGAATCACTTGTTGTTTTCTCTTTTGCTTTGGCAAAGAAGAAACAGGAGAAAATCGATAATATACAGGAACTATAAGATTCGCTACAATCCGCACAAACTCCCGAGATATAGATTTATAACGAATTCCTAGAAACTTAGGATTTCCAGCACCTATAAACTCTGCATATATATAATAAAAAAAATCAAGCATACAATCTATAATTATTACAATTATCAACAAATAATCACACACATAAACGACAGATCAATTGTAAAGCACAACATTTTTAAGCATCTTATTTTCAACTGATTTATTGGCAACCAAAACCATAGCGAACAAAGAAGAAAAATAAGACCAAGTCATCAGTTCTCTCAGATATCCACTATTAATAACCATCATAAACACAAAAGGCAATGTTCCTGCCTTAACTATAAAAGCAATATCTTTTGGCACTTGCCTTCTCCTGCTCCATTGAAATAGATTAAAAATAAAAAAGACAACTAATGCTGTTATTATAAGACCAAACTGCATCAATAGTTCCAATACAAAATTATGAGTCGCAAGTATGATCGATCCAACTTTTCCTAAGGCCTTCTCTACACAGCCTATACCATGGCCAAAGAAAAAACTATCAAGCACCGACTCCAAAGACAAAATGATCAACTGACTTCTTCCATCATCCTCCATTATATTAGACTTTGCATCAAGTCGAGCCTGCAATTGAGAAAAAGTATCCTCGCCATAATTCAATAAAAAGTAACCTACTAAGAATATGGCAAACAAAAATATATATTTAGAAGATCTTTGAATTTGTTTTTTTTGGTATTGCAAAAAAAGAATTATCATTATACTCAAAGACAAGAATGCTCCCCTCGACCCATTTGTTACCGATATATATAATACAGCGAAAAAAACAGTATACAAGAACACCTGCCCCAAAAGAGACTTCAATCGAATAATCAATCCTAACAAAAAGGGAAATGCGAAACATAAAAACGTACCATAAGTATTATAATTGCCAAAAGTAACTGCCGCATATTTCTGTTCCATAACCATCATTCCCACCTTGAACATTTGTCCTTCCTCATGATATAGATAAGTACTAGGCAAATGAATGTTTGTAAAGATCTCTATAAACGCAATAGGAAAAGTGATTAACATAGCAGCTACCCATCCTTTCGTTATAGACTCAACCGGCTTTTGACTTTTAAGAGAAAATATCACTATTTCCAAAAAGGCACACATGTGAATAGGATAATAAATAATATCTTTTCCTGCCTGGACTTCATCTAGACTCCAAAATAATGAAACAATGCCATAAATAAGCCAAAATAAGAAAAATAAGAACAGCTGATACAAAAGGAATATTAAGAATTATACAATCAATACCATCAGCAAAAGCTGAACCGTTTAAATTATGGTTGGCACAAGTTGGAAGTGAAAGATTAGATGAAATAATAAATCCAGAGCTTGCTATTAATAGAGCAAAAGAAACATATATAAAAAAAGGCTATGAGGAAACATGGGTTGCACAAAGACTTAAATCTATAGATAGTAGGAAAGAGCTTACGGATAACTGGAAAGAAAGAGGCGCAAAAGATAGAGACTATGCAATATTAACAGACGAAATATATAAGAACACATTCAATATAAATACTGCACAATATAGAGAAATAAAAGGAATAAGTAAAACAAAAAGAAATCTAAGAGATAGTATGGGAAAGTTGGAATTAGCCATTACAAATTTGGCGGAAGTGACAGCAAATGAAATGCACAATACTAATAATAGCTTTGGATTAAAAGAATTAAAAGATGATGTTCAAGAAGCAGGAAAAA